>Ga0134090_1000344_pt1 | contig 42877 bp, 36 predicted proteins | sample 1_4taG_FD_94453 | JGI IMG/M metagenome (GOLD analysis project Ga0134090, IMG submission 94453) | Switchgrass degrading microbial communities from high solid loading bioreactors in New Hampshire, USA - 1_4_20_6_A1 metaG | ecosystem: Engineered > Bioreactor > Semi-continuous > Anaerobic >...
GCGGGATGCCGCCTGTATTTCGGGTATCCCATTACACCCCAGACGGAGATCGCACATTATATGGCAAAGAAAATGCCGAAGGTGGGAGGTGTATTCCTCCAGGCCGAGAGTGAGGTTGCTGCCATAAACATGGTATATGGCGCCGCTGCTGCGGGAAAGCGGGTCATGACCTCATCCTCCAGCCCGGGCATAAGCCTTAAGCAGGAAGGCATTTCATATGCATCGGGAGCGCAGCTGCCTGCAGTTGTGGTTAACATGATGCGTGGAGGCCCGGGACTCGGCGGTATACAGCCGTCACAGAGCGACTATTTCCAGGCAACCAAGGGCGGCGGCCATGGCGACTATCATATGATTGTTCTGGCTCCTGCCAGCGTACAGGAACTTTATGAACTTACGGTCGAAGCATTCAATCTGGCGGATCAGTACCGTATTGTAACAATGATTCTAGGCGACGGAATTCTCGGCCAGATGATGGAAGTTGTCAGGTTCCGCGACGAAGAGCCAATCGTAAAGGTTGACAAACCCTGGGCAACCACCGGCCACGGCATGAAGCGCGAACATAACATCATAACCTCAATACACCTGGATCCTGCAGTTCTTGAGCAGTGGAACATAAACCTGCAGAAGAAATACAAGACCATAAGCGAGAGGGAGCAGCGCTATGAGTTGTACAAGTGCGATGATGCCGACATCATCATCGTTGCCTACGGTTCGGTTGCGCGTATCGCCAAGAACGTTGTGCAGGTGGCAAGGGACGAAGGCATAAAGGTAGGAGTTTTAAGGCCCATAACACTTTGGCCTTTCCCGACTAAGGCCTTTGAGGAAGTTGTTGATAAGCCCAAGGCATTCCTTACGGTTGAAATGAGCTCGGGGCAGATGCTTGAGGATGTCAAGCTTGCCGTTAAAGAGAGAAAGCCTGTTTACTTTACAGGAAGAATGGGCGGCATGATTCCCAGAGTGGACGACATAATGGCAAAGATAAGGGAAATCATGGCCGGTTGACAGGACATAGTCTGAAAGGAGTTGTTACACATGGCTGTTGTTTTTGACAGGCCTCATGCATTAGTAGATATACCCATGCACTATTGCCCCGGCTGCACCCACGGCATTACCCACAGGCTCGTTGCCGAGGCAATTGACGAACTGGGAATAGAGGGAAGAACCGTAGGCATCGCGTCAGTCGGATGCTCATACAACAATTACTTCTATTTCAACTGCGACATGATTCAGGCGGCCCACGGACGCGCTCCTGCAGTAGCCACGGGAGTGAAGAGGAGCCTGCCTGACAGCATAGTGTTTACATATCAGGGCGACGGTGACCTGGCCGCAATAGGCACTGCCGAAATTGTACATGCAGCGGCAAGGGGCGAGAACATCACCGTAATTTTCATCAACAACACAATCTATGGAATGACTTCCGGACAGATGGCGCCCACCACCCTGATAAACCAGGTGACCACAACGACGCCCTACGGCAGGAATCCGAAGGACCATGGATATCCAATCAGGGTGTGCGAGATGCTTGCTACCCTTCAGGGGCCTGCATACATTGAGCGTGTGTCCCTCCATGACATAAAGCATATAAAGCAGGCAAAGGAAGCAATAAAGAAGGCCTTCAAGGTCCAGATGGCGGGAAAGGGATTTTCACTTGTTGAAGTCCTCTCCACATGTCCTACAAACTGGGGCATGGATCCTATAGAAGCGCTTGGACGCGTAAAGAACGAAATGGTTGAGTACTATCCTCTTGGCGTGTTTGTAGGAAAGGATCTGGAGGTGTAGTTATGTTTCTTCATGAAGTGATAATTGCAGGCTTCGGCGGTCAGGGCATTCTGTCTGCCGGAAGGCTGATTGCATATGCCGGAATGCTGGATGGACGAGAGGTTTCCTTCTTCCCGTCATATGGTCCTGAAATGCGCGGCGGAACGGCAAACTGCATGGTGGTGGTATCCGACCAGCCCATCGCTTCGCCGGTTCTGAACAGCTGTACCGCATTGATTGTCATGAACAACCCCTCCCTTGAAAAGTTCGAAAGCTACCTGAAGAAGGACGGGGTTCTCATTACCGACAGTTCAATGGTTCATCAGAAGCCTACCAGGAATGACATAAGATTCTTTGGACTTCCTGCCACAATGATGGCAAGTGAGGCAGGCAACAAGACATTGTCAAACATCTATCTGGTGGGAAAGCTTATAAAGGAAACAGGCATAGTAACGCCGGAGAACTTTGAAAAAGCCCTGTACAGCGTGCTTCCCCAGAGAAAGCACCATATGATACCGGAGGAGATGGAGGCCCTGAGGGCAGGAATGAATTCATAAGGATTCATGATTATGGATGTGCAAAGAGGCTCCGCATAAACGGGGCCTCTTATTGTATACGCATTTTTAGTGTTCCCTGAGCATTAGCATTACTGGCATTGACTTTATATATATGCATGAAGTAGAATAATAACAGCATTTGTAAATTGCTGAAACAGTCCATATGATGGCTGGAGTTTCATGGCTTTTTGATGCATGTTCAAATAACTAGATAAATTAATGATAAGGAGTTGGGCATATGGGAATCATCAGAGCTGCCTTTGAGGCGGTAAGGGGAGGACTTGCAGACCAGTGGCTGGAAGTCATCGAAGCCGGGGACATGGGAGACACCACCGTGATGACTACGGGAGTCAGAGTACGGCAGAATGACAGGAGAAACAGGAATGTTAAGGGAACTGAGAATTATGTATCCAACGGTTCGGTAATACATGTCTACCCGAACCAGTTCATGATGCTTACTGACGGCGGAAGAGTCGTGGACTACACGGCAGAGCCGGGATATTACCAGGTTGACAATTCCTCGGCGCCGTCAATGTTCAGCGGGCAGTTCGGTGATGCCCTGAGGGAGACATTCAACAGGATAAAGTATGGGGGCACAACGCCGTACGCCCAGAAAGTGATATTCATAAACCTCCAGGAGATAAAGAACATACCCTTCGGCACAGTAAATCCGGTAAACTATTTTGACACCTTTTACAATGCCGAGCTTTTTCTCCGCTGCCACGGATATTTCTCTATACGCATAGTTGACCCTCTCAAGTTTTATGCTGAGGTCATTCCCAAGAACGCGGACAGGGTGGAAATTACAGACATACATAAACTTTATCTCTCAGAATTCCTGACTGCACTTCAGACTGCAATAAACAAGATGTCCGCTGACGGCATCAGGATTTCAAATGTTACCTCGAAAACCATGGAGCTTGCCAAATACATGTCAGATGTCCTGGATGAAACATGGACGGATAAACGCGGCATGATAATAGAGTCTGTCGGAATAAACAGCATTTCCTATGACGAAGAGTCTAAAAAGCTCATAAACATGAGAAACCAGGGCGGCATCCTGTCAGACCCGTTAGTAAGGGAAGGCTATATCCAGTCCACCATTGCGAAGGGCATTGAAGCCGCCGCCTCGAATCCGTCCGGTGCCATGACCGGTTTCATGGGAATAGGAATGGGAATGCAGACAGCCGGAGCCTTCATGAACGCCGCATCCCAGACCAATCAGTTCCATATGCAGCAGATGCAGCAAAACAAACAGTCCCAGGCTTCAATGTCCGGAACCTGGACATGCACATGCGGTACTTCCAACACCGGCAAGTTCTGTACGAACTGCGGAAAGCCAAAGCCCTCCGAAGATACGTGGAAATGCTCATGCGGATCGGTAAATACGGGAAAGTTCTGTCCCCAGTGCGGAAGCAAGAAGCCCGATTTGCCTGCCAAAACATACAGATGCAGCAAATGCGGATGGACGCCTCCAGAGCCTTCAAATCCCCCGAAGTTTTGTCCTGAGTGCGGTGACCCGTTCAACGAACAGGATATGACCTGAATATGGTTTCAAAACTTATACCGAAAGGTGTGTGTTTTTCATGTCAGTGGTGGTGTACAAATGTCCCCAGTGCGGTGCGCCGCTGACCTTTGATGCGGATAAACAGAGATGGGAATGTAAGTTCTGCCTCGGCTCATATGATGTGGAGACACTTGAAAGGCAGCTTGCCGGAAAAGCCGGGGAGCAAGAATCGCAGGAAGAGACGGGGCAGGAAGGAGAGGCAGCGCGGCACATCGAAGAGGAGGATGAATTCAGCCGCAGCGCAAGGGCTTACAGATGTCCCGACTGCGGTGCGGAGATTGTCACCGATGCAACGACAGCCGCAACATTCTGTGTATTCTGTCATAATCCAACAATAATCCCGTCAAGACTTTCGGGCGAATACCGCCCTTCAAAGGTTATCCCGTTCAAAATCAGCAAAGAAGCCGCCCAGGAGGCTTTCCTCAAGTGGTGCAGGAGAAAGCCCCTTGTTCCGTCGGATTTTAAGTCAAAACCACGGTTGGAAAAGATAAGAGGCGTTTACCTTCCCTTCTGGCTTCATGACTGTACAGCTGCAGGAACCCTTCGCGCCGATGCAACGAAGATAAGGACATGGCGCAGCGGGCGCTATGAGTATACCGAAACCAGTTACTACGAGATATACAGGCAAGGAAACATGAGCTTCTCAGGCGTTCCTGCCGACGGTTCGTCCAAGATGGATGACAACATGATGGACCTTCTGGAACCTTACGATTATGACGAAATGGTTGATTTTTCGATGTCGTACCTTTCGGGATATCTGGCCGAGAAGTTCGACGTTGACAGGGAAGCAGTCTGGCCGCGGGTAAAGGAACGCATTTCTGAAGACACCGTTTCCCAGCTCATGTCCACTGTCAGGGGCTATAATACAGTCCGGATTACATACAAGAATGTAGATATTCAGGACAAAGAGGTACATTATACGCTGTTTCCTGTATGGATGCTGATTTACAGGCGCGGTGACAAAAAATACCTTTTTGCCATGAACGGACAGACAGGAAAGGTTGTAGGAACACTTCCATTAAGTATTGGCAGGGCGTTTGCATGGTTCTTCGGTATTGCCGCCGCGGTTTTTGCTGCGCTTTTCACCGTAATGGGGGTGATCCTGCTATGAAAAAAATGTTCGCAGTTTTCGCCGCAGTGATGATTTCACTCCTGCTCATGGCTTTTCCTTCGGCAGGTCTTGATACCGGTCTTAAGGTTTATGATGACGCAAACCTGTTTACTAATGCGGAGGAATCAAGCCTCAGGGAAAAAGCGCAGCGCATAGCCTATGAAAAGAATATGGACGTTGTCGTGGTTACCACTTACAATACCCTTGGTAAAACATCAATGGAATATGCTGATGATTTTTTCGACTATAACGGTTTCGGATACGGAAGCGGCTATGACGGCATCCTGCTTCTTATTGACATGGAACACAGAATTGCCTGGATATCCACGAGCGGAAGGGCTATAAGGATTTTCAGTGACAGACGGATAGACAAAATCCTTGACAAAATGGAAGGACATCTGAAGGAAAACCGCTTCTATGAGGCCGCAAACGCCTTTCTGAACGAGGTGGAATATTATCTTTCGGGCGGATTTAAGAAATCAGTCAGGTACATACCGGTTTATCTCGGCATATCGTTTGCCGCAGCTGGAATATCCGTAGGCGTTATGGCATCGCACAACAAAGGCAGAAAAACCGTTACGGCAAATACATATTTAGTGCCTGATTCGCTGCGGCTCAGGGAAAACAGGGATGTCTACATAAGAACTTCCGTAACAAGGCGTGAAATCAGCTCAGGCGCATCCGGAGGAAGCGGAAGAAGCACCACCCACACCGGAAGCAGCGGACGGGTACATGGCGGGGGAGGAAGACGTTTCTGAAAAATCAGCCCGGGAATTATTCCCGGGCCTTTGTTCAGCCTATTTCATTAAGGTTTAAGTTTATTTCGCGTATTATCTTGATGGATAGTTCCTGCTGCAGGTCAATTATGTACGATTTGTCGTACTTTATCCCGGTTTTTGGGTTGTAGAAGGGCCTTACAACAGGCCGTGTCATGTATACCGGATTGTTTTTTACCACGATGGCGAACATGCCGTTGCTCAACAGCACTATTGTTCCTTCCGGGTATATGGGAACTATCTTGATGAACATGTCAACCAGGGATTTGTCAAATATGTGGCCGGATGCTCCAATAAGATATTCCACCGCATCAGTGGTATGATATACATTACTGTAACGGTCATCATTTATGGCCTGGTCATACGCGTTGCATATGCTTACGATTCTTGCCGAATAGTGAATGTAATCCCCGTTCAGTCCCATGGGATACCCGCCGCCGTTTATCTGCTCATGATGCATGAGAACGGCGATTTTTGAGGTTGCGGGAACTTCCTGGATATCCTTTATAACCTGATATCCCAGAACGGGATGTTTTTTCAGCTCGTTCTCCTCGGCAGGAGTCAGGTCTTTCTTGCTGATGATATCCTTTGGCAGCAGTGCCTTGCCTATGTCGTGCATTATGGCGCCCATTGCAATGCTTTTTGTCTTTGACGGCGGAAGCGAAAGCTTCGTGGCCAGGGCAATCGACATGACGCAGACATTTATTGAATGGGCATAAACCTGTTCATCCTGGGTTCTGATGTCATTTGCGTTCAGAACATCCAGTCTGTTGGACAGCATTTCCTCCATGATGCGGTCCACGGCAGCACTGATGGCCCAGTAGTCTATCTCACCCTTCGAAGCCAGCCTGTTCATTTCATTGCGGATTGTACGTTTGGCCTGGTTTCTGGTCTCGTCGGAAAGGACACCATGAATCTCTACGTCTTCCGACAGCTCGTCCTCGATATATAAGCTGGTAACACCCTTTTCTGAAAGCCTCTGAACGATGGAAGGAGTGAGCTTTACTCCTGCATTGAGAAGCCTCCGGCCATCCATATCGTAAATAGGGCGTGCCAATATATCGTCATCCCTTATCTGTCCAAGGCTAACACGTCTCATTACGAAGCTCCTTAACCTGTGGGGCATATGATTAACAAGTTATATATACCCAGCTACAGGTACCGGAAACAAAGGAACTCAATCAATTGATATGTGCAATGCTTCGCGAATAGCCCGGTTTTTTTTGAGCAGGGTCAATAACGGAATACCAAGGCCATAGCAGATAACAGCTTCCGCGATGGCTATGAAAAGCATGGTAAGCGGCCATGAATAGGTTTTGTCATAGAGAAGGTAGATATATGTGCCCACTATAAGGCCGTTGAAGACCACAGGGGGCAGCGGCACAAGAAATGTATGTTTTCTAAGATACCATGTAGAAATACCTGCAAGCAGTGTTGCAATGGTCCCGAAAACGATGTCCGCCATTCCGTAACCGCCCAGGAAATTTGACAGAAGACATCCTATAACCAGGCCGGGGATTGAAGATGGAAGAATGGCAGGAAGAACTGTTAATGCTTCAGAGATTCTGAACTGAATGGGACCGTAAGCGTAAGGTTCAACAAGAAGGGTAAGAGCTGTGTAGAGTGCTGCTACTACTGCAGCCTGGACGATGGTTCGTGTTTTTATTCTCATTGTACATCCTTTCCTGCATGGTACTCCATGCAGCCGGCTGTCCTATCCGAGCCGCCGGCAGCTCCGTAGTTTTGTTTGGCATCAGTACATTTAATGAAGTCACAATCATGCAACCGACGCCGGCCAGGATTTTGCGAACTGGCCGTGGCAAAGCCACGGCTAGAATTCTATAATATAAAGTTTTTAAAATCAACAGCAGATTTATATGTTTCTGCATTTCGCTGTTGCCATTCATTTACTCTTTGGTATAATTACCTTGAACGAAGAATGCTGCGGGGGTTGCAGGTGGACCGTGAAAAGGCTTTTGAAGCCTTAAAGCTGAGGATTGAAAATCCTGACACCATCCTTCACAGTCTTGCAGCTGAAGCCATAATGAGGCATCTGGCAAGGCATTTTCATGAAGATGAGGATTTATGGGGTATTGCAGGCCTTGTCCATGACATTGACCTGGAAAGAATCAACGGTGACATGTCACTGCACGGAAAGATGGGCGGAGATATCCTGGAAATCCTGGATTTCGACCAGACCATCGTTTATGCGGTAAGAGCCCATAATCCGGCAAACAACATGGAAAGAAGAAGGAGAATTGATAAGGCCCTTTATTGCACGTCGCCCATGGCAAGGCTCATCATGGCGTGTGTAGAATTCACTCGGTCAAAATCACCCGAGAGCGTGGACAGCGGCATGGTCATGAAATACTTTGCCGATGCAGGATTTGAGCCGCAAATAAGCAGGGAACGCATAGCTTCATGCAGTGAGCTGGGCCTGAGTGTTGAAGATTTTGCGGAAATCTCGCTTAAAGCGCTTAAAGAGAATCTTTAGGCTGAATAAAAAACCAAATCTGTCATCAAGATAATAAAGGGCGGCTACAAAGCCGCTTCTCTTTTAGTCCCGGGAAAGATGAAAGGAAGATGATGTCTTGAATCTGATGGAGGAAAGAAAACAACGGATACTTGGATATATGCGTGAAAAGGCATACAAGCCCCTTCTTCTGTCCGAACTTATAACGGTGCTTGATGTTCCGAAAGAAGATATACCGCTTTTCATGAACCTTCTGGATGAGATGGAGAATGAGGGACTCATAATAAAGACAAAGAAGGAAAGGTACGGCGTGCCCGAGAGGATGGGCCTCGTCGTCGGCAGGTTCCAGGCGCATGAAAGGGGATACGGTTTTGTCATACCCGAAAACGAAGGCGAGGATGTCTTCATTCCCGCAAACGGTGTAAACGGCGCAATGCACGGCGACAGGGTAATGGCACGCATTACAAAGCCTGCAACTCCCACCAGGACACAGGAAGGAGAAATAGCGAAAATCCTTCAGCGCGTCCACAAAACGGTTGTGGGAACATTCGAAATGAGTGAACATTTCGGTTTTGTAAGGCCTGACCATTCGAGGCTCTTCAGCGATGTATTCATTCCCAAGGACGCAATAAACGGAGCCCAAAACGGTCAGAAGGTGGTAGTGGAGCTGACCAAGTGGCCTGAGGCCAACCGCAATGCCGAAGGAAAAATTATAGAGATATTAGGCGATGTCGGCGATCCGGGTGTGGATGTAATGTCCATCATCCGGGCATATGGAATCCGCTACGAATTTCCTGAAGACGTGCTCAGGGAAGCCAGGAGCATACCTCAGACAGTCCAGGAGGAGGATATAAAGGGAAGGCGGGACCTCAGGGACCTTAAAATGGTCACCATAGACGGAGAAGATGCAAAAGACCTGGACGACGCGGTATCCATTCAGATTCTGGATAACGGCAACTATCTTCTTGGTGTGCATATAGCCGACGTCTCGCATTATGTGAAGGAAGGTTCGGCGCTTGACCGCGAAGCGCTTTTGAGGGGTACCAGTGTTTATTTTCCCGACAGGGTCGTTCCAATGCTGCCTAAGGAACTGTCAAACGGCATATGCAGCCTTAATGCAGGTGTAGACAGACTGGCCTTCAGCGTCATGATGGAGATTGACAAAAACGGCAATGTCAGGGACCATGACATATTTGAAAGCGTAATCCGCGTCAATGAAAGGATGACCTATACCGACGTCTACAAGATACTGGAGGAGGACGACCCGCAGCTCAAGGAGAGGTACAGGGATTTTGTCGAGGACTTTCAACGCATGAAGGAGCTTGCCCTTATTCTCAAAGAGAAGAGGATGAGAAGGGGTGCCGTGGATTTTGACTTCAGCGAGGCAAAAATAATAGTCGATGAAAAAGGAAAGCCCATAGACATCAAGAAATACAAGCTCACAATAGCGAACAGCATTATTGAGGAATTCATGCTCGCCTGCAACGAAGTGGTTTCGGAACATTTCTACTGGCTTGGCATACCGTTTGTTTACAGGATTCACGAAGACCCCGACCCCGAGAAGATGGAAAGCTTAAATCAAATCCTCGGAGTTTTCGGATACCATCTTAAGGGCTACAGGGACGTACATCCCAAGGCACTTCAGGAAATCCTTCATCAGATTAAGGGCACTCCCGAGGAGCGTGTCATAAGCACGCTGATGCTGAGGTCGCTTCAGAAGGCACGGTACAGCGATGTGCATAACTGGCATTTCGGACTTGCCGCCGAATACTACTCCCATTTTACGTCCCCCATCAGACGCTATCCGGACCTTATCATACACCGAATTATGAAGGAACAGATGAGCGGCAGGCTGGATGAGAAGAGGATTGAGCACTACAGGAGCATACTGCCCGATATTACAAAAAGCAATTCTGAGAGGGAACGTGCCGCCGAGGACGCCGAGCGTGACTGCGAGGATATGAAGAAGGCGGAATATATGCAGGAGAGGCTTGGTGAGGACTTCGACGGAATTGTATCCAACATTACAGCCTTCGGCATGTTTGTGGAACTGGACAATACGGTTGAGGGACTTGTCAGGCTTAGCAGCATGGACGATGATTACTATGTCTATGACCAGCAGACCCTGTCTCTTATCGGTGAGAGGACCAGAAAGAGGTACAGGATTGGTGACAAGGTAAGGGTTCAGGTGGTCAAGGCAACGCCTGAAACGGGCCAGATTGACTTCATACTCCTGGATTCGGAACATGAAGATGGAGAAGAGGAAGACGAGACAGGGTTTAAAAAGGCGAAGCCGGTTAAACCCAAGAAACCGGTTGATCCCCGCGTTCTCATACACATAGGGGCAAATAAAAAGACAAGCCCAAAGCTCAAGAAAAAGAAGGAAAAGAGCAGGAAAAAGAAAGATAAAAATTAAGTAGTAAAGGGATGGCCATCAGGGACCATCCTTTTAAAATATCTTTTTATATGATTACTGATTACGTATACAAAATTGATGGACAATATTCAGGATACCTGTTGAAAAAATAGTTATAATATTCATTTTTGTGATATAATAAATTTGTCGTCGATGTCCAATACTGCAAAAACCCCCGGGGATCGACAATTTTAAGATGGGCATAAATAAAGTGTTTCAGAATTTCACCTAATAAATGGTAAGAAGTAGCGTTTTATAAAACTTAGATTTTAAGCACTCTCTACGGGTTTATAGACTACCTATAAGGAATTGAAACAGGTCCGGCAGGGCGCGAAGACATTGAGCCAGCCCATGGTTTATAGACTACCTATAAGGAATTGAAACTATCTCCGCCCCTGCCTAAGCCGGGAGGCGGTATTTTGTTTATAGACTACCTATAAGGAATTGAAACCCGTCCACCCTGCGCATGATTTTCCCCTCGATTGAGGTTTATAGACTACCTATAAGGAATTGAAACTTACATGTTAGCTTTATTTATGAGTAAAACCGGATGTTTATAGACTACCTATAAGGAATTGAAACATCACAATGAGCACAAAGTCCTATGCCGGCTGATAGAGAGTTTATAGACTACCTATAAGGAATTGAAACCTCTATAAACTCAATGGGCTGATTGGCCTTCTCTAAGTTTATAGACTACCTATAAGGAATTGAAACGAAAAACTCTCTATATGTCGGTTGAGGAAGTCACCGTTTATAGACTACCTATAAGGAATTGAAACTTTGTTGATGGGGAGCTTCAGGCTTGCGGCCTTCAGTTTATAGACTACCTATAAGGAATTGAAACGGTTCACTATATTCATGATTTTCCCTCCTTTCTTTGTTTATAGACTACCTATAAGGAATTGAAACTAATTTAAGACGTAAAAACTAGAAGGAATATGAATGTTTATAGACTACCTATAAGGAATTGAAACCCGTTTACATGATGTATAAAAAGGGTGTGATAATAGTTTATAGACTACCTATAAGGAATTGAAACTCGCTTTCAGGAAGGGTTTTGCTTTCATCAAGCGGGTTTATAGACTACCTATAAGGAATTGAAACTATCATTTTACTTCAGGTGAATTACAAGGGTCATATGGTTTATAGACTACCTATAAGGAATTGAAACATAATTTCCTGAAGCTCTGGCTCACTGTCTACCTTTGTTTATAGACTACCTATAAGGAATTGAAACTATCATTTTACTTCAGGTGAATTACAAGGGTCATATGTTTATAGACTACCTATAAGGAATTGAAACAACTAATCGAAAGTCATTTAATTAACATTGAATCAGTTTATAGACTACCTATAAGGAATTGAAACAGATGAAAAAAATAATTGCTTACATTTACAACAATGGTTTATAGACTACCTATAAGGAATTGAAACAAGGGAGTGTGTCGTATGGAAACTGGATTTCTCATTGTTTATAGACTACCTATAAGGAATTGAAACACAATAAATGAATATGCCATGCTCCCCTTTCCTGAGTTTATAGACTACCTATAAGGAATTGAAACCGTAATTTGTATGATTCATACAAAATGATTAAATCGTTTATAGACTACCTATAAGGAATTGAAACACTATGTTTCTCCAATTAATACAGCCTTGCAGGTAGGTTTATAGACTACCTATAAGGAATTGAAACCCGTGATTTCCCACTAGTTTTGGAATATTTGTGCAATGTTTATAGACTACCTATAAGGAATTGAAACTGGCAAGGAGATATATGAGGGCGAAGAAGTATACAGTTTATAGACTACCTATAAGGAATTGAAACAAGGTACAAGTACCCTGCGAAATAAAAAAAAGAGCCTGTTTATAGACTACCTATAAGGAATTGAAACAAAAGCGTATGGCCATATACAATGGAAGATTTAGCTCCGTTTATAGACTACCTATAAGGAATTGAAACTTATGATGGTGCTCAATACTCCTCTCCTTTAGCATGTTTATAGACTACCTATAAGGAATTGAAACTTGTAGTCGAGTTCACCGGAGCGACCGGAAGGTTCGTTTATAGACTACCTATAAGGAATTGAAACAACAGCGCGCCCATGTGGATCTGAATCGGCGACTCATGGTTTATAGACTACCTATAAGGAATTGAAACTTCGGGGTATGCCCACTCAAAGGCTGCTCAAAAAGTTTATAGACTACCTATAAGGAATTGAAACAAAAAACCTAAAGAAGTATTTTTAGATGAAAATAGTTTATAGACTACCTATAAGGAATTGAAACAGCCAAGCCCAGAAAGGAACTGGCGATGCTGCCGATGTTTATAGACTACCTATAAGGAATTGAAACTCGTCAACCTCATTCTATCATCTGCGGAATGGGGCGTGTTTATAGACTACCTATAAGGAATTGAAACGAAGGTAAGATAACAGAGCAGAAACCGGGTAATATAGTTTATAGACTACCTATAAGGAATTGAAACTCTTTTTAGATACTTTTTCTTCCATTCCTAGAAAGTTTATAGACTACCTATAAGGAATTGAAACAAACTATCATACAAACTCCTCAAATGGTCAGTCTGAGTTTATAGACTACCTATAAGGAATTGAAACTCAAATAAAGGTAGGTGATGCAAAATGTCTAGAGTGTTTATAGACTACCTATAAGGAATTGAAACTGAAGTCTGCTGTTGATTGTCCTTTCGATTCCATGTTTATAGACTACCTATAAGGAATTGAAACTATAGAAGTAATAATATGAAAGGTTGATGAGTGATGAAATGTTTATAGACTACCTATAAGGAATTGAAACAACGTATAATAAAGCATGAAGAAAAAAAGCCTCATCGTTTATAGACTACCTATAAGGAATTGAAACAAGCCACATCCTGAATTTCTTGATTTCCCCCATCGTTTATAGACTACCTATAAGGAATTGAAACTTGAATTTTCATGTTCTTCATAAGCTGATAAATCTTGGTTTATAGACTACCTATAAGGAATTGAAACATGAATCATCACAGATACAAAATGACACAGCAAAGCGAAGTTTATAGACTACCTATAAGGAATTGAAACTGAAAACATTTATAATCGGTATTTAAGGCGATATGGGTTTATAGACTACCTATAAGGAATTGAAACTTTGAAGCCAATTGAAAATTGGGTAAATTATGGAGTTTATAGACTACCTATAAGGAATTGAAACGTATATTGCACAAATTACGTGGGCAATTATTGAGTGGTTTATAGACTACCTATAAGGAATTGAAACTTGGCATAAAAGATTTGACCAGGAACTAGCAGAGGAGTTTATAGACTACCTATAAGGAATTGAAACCCGCTTGGTGAAGGCATCAAGTGTAGCCTGATCATGTTTATAGACTACCTATAAGGAATTGAAACGCGTTTGATGATGAATATATAGAAGAATTTATACAAGAGCGTTTATAGACTACCTATAAGGAATTGAAACAAATGGATAAAATACCTATATAAAGGAATATCCCATTTGTTTATAGACTACCTATAAGGAATTGAAACAGCGCTGTCGGTTAAGAAAACAGGGCTATGACGTCTGGTTTATAGACTACCTATAAGGAATTGAAACAGGCAAGTAACTCGCCGCGCCTCAATCCTGTTACCGTTTATAGACTACCTATAAGGAATTGAAACATATTTCATTCCATAAATTCTCTATACCTTCTCCGTTTATAGACTACCTATAAGGAATTGAAACACCAACTGGTTACAAATGTGACCAAGACGGCTTAAAGTTTATAGACTACCTATAAGGAATTGAAACATCCTTGAACATGGCTCGGGTTTCCTTCATAGGACGTTTATAGACTACCTATAAGGAATTGAAACAAGGTAGGCCATCATGGCAGCAACTCATCTACCACAGTTTATAGACTACCTATAAGGAATTGAAACTAAAAAAGTATTTAACGAATTATGGAAAAGGGCAGGTTTATAGACTACCTATAAGGAATTGAAACAGATTGTTAGTTACACTGTCAACAATAGGCTGTAACGTTTATAGACTACCTATAAGGAATTGAAACCAATAACAGCTGTAAATATGTTACACCAAAAACTGGTTTATAGACTACCTATAAGGAATTGAAACAGGGTAACTGAAAACTTGTTTAATCTGTCAGCATGTGTTTATAGACTACCTATAAGGAATTGAAACTATATGATGTAAATTATAAATATAAAATTTATAGGTTTATAGACTACCTATAAGGAATTGAAACTAGAATTGTATCAATATCAAAAAGGTATATTTAAGGGTTTATAGACTACCTATAAGGAATTGAAACTTCGCTAGAATTAACGGCAAGCATATAAATGGTAATACGTTTATAGACTACCTATAAGGAATTGAAACTCGCTCTCTAGGATTTCGTCGCACCTCCTCATGATAGGTTTATAGACTACCTATAAGGAATTGAAACTTCTATGTGTTTTGTCAATTGTCCTTCTGTCCAACCGTTTATAGACTACCTATAAGGAATTGAAACATTCATACAATTTACTTTTATGTCCTGCTTTAGTTGGTTTATAGACTACCTATAAGGAATTGAAACCCCTAATGCTTTCCGAGAAGAACTCAAACAGTACAGTTTATAGACTACCTATAAGGAATTGAAACTTATGAAAAAATTCTTCATCTGGAACAAGTAGATTGTTTATAGACTACCTATAAGGAATTGAAACTGTGGATGGTGTGGGCGAGGTGCCAATTCCGTATATCGTTTATAGACTACCTATAAGGAATTGAAACTAGTCAACGTGTGTTTTTACGATTGTTTCGGCTTGTTTATAGACTACCTATAAGGAATTGAAACCAGGAAGCAGGTTCAAATCCTGCCCGCCCTAACCAAGTTTATAGACTACCTATAAGGAATTGAAACTTATAACCTCTGTTATCATAGCATATTGGAGCACCGTTTATAGACTACCTATAAGGAATTGAAACTTCTGTAATCATATGACCCTTCTAGCTCACCAGATGGTTTATAGACTACCTATAAGGAATTGAAACTTAAACGCATCTGAATATCTGTTTTTTTCTTTAAAGTTTATAGACTACCTATAAGGAATTGAAACAACTCTCCTTAAGTCACCTTCCCATGTTCCTGTTGAGTTTATAGACTACCTATAAGGAATTGAAACTCGCAGAAGGTATTGCAATGCGACCGATACCAGTTGTTTATAGACTACCTATAAGGAATTGAAACATCGATACAAGTCGGCGTTTGATGTATATGCAGATGTTTATAGACTACCTATAAGGAATTGAAACTCCTTATCCTCGTTAACCGCAGCAATCCCTATAAGTTTATAGATTACCTATTAAGGAAACAGGAATATATTACTGCTAATTTACTGATAATTTTCCGTTATATAACCGTCTTTAAGGAATGCCGGACACCAACGGAAAATCATGGGAACAAAACGAAAAATAGATATAAAAAGGTACTTGAAATTTAATAAGAACCTCGTTATAATATACGATGCACGGGCAATTAACTCAATTGGTAGAGTGTCACCTTGACGTGGTGAAAGTTGGGGATTCGAGTTCCTCATTGCCCACCAGTGAAGCCGTCTCGTAGTATGAGACGGCTTCTTTTTTGTTTCATTTCTGAAACGTGGATTTCCCTTTATTTTTTACAAATACTATGTTAGAATCCTACCATGGCAAAATGGGAACAGTTAATATTTTGCTGAGAGGTGTAAGTCAATGGAATCATCATTTATCGATAAAGCGGTAAGTGAGATACGTGCTCAGGTGGGCAACAAGAGAGTTTTATGCGCCCTTTCAGGCGGAGTTGACTCTTCGGTTACAGCAGCCCTGGTTCACAAGGCTGTAGGTGACCAGCTTACATGCATATTCGTGGACCATGGCCTGCTTCGCAAGAACGAGGCTGACCAGGTTGAGCAGGTGTTCAAGAACGAGTTCAGGATGAACCTGATACGTGTTGATGCCCAGGATCGCTTCCTCGGAAGGCTTAAAGGGGTAACAGACCCTGAAATGAAACGAAAGATAATAGGCGAGGAATTCATCAGGGTATTTGAGGAGGAAGCGAAAAAGCTCGGACACATTGAGTTCCTTGCACAGGGAACCATTTATCCTGATATAGCCGAAAGCGGTTCGGACAACAAGGGCCTCGTAAAGAGCCATCACAATGTCGGCGGGCTTCCTGAACACATTGAGTTCGAAGGCCTTATAGAACCGCTCAAGACGCTGTATAAGGACGAGGTAAGAAAAGTCGGACTTGAGCTTGGACTTCCCGAAGAGCTTGTATGGCGCCAGCCGTTCCCCGGACCGGGGCTTGCCGTCAGGGTCATCGGCGAGGTTACGAAGGAGAAGCTGGATATACTTCGAGAAGCTGATTATATTTTCAGGGACGAGATTACGAAGGCCGGACTGCACAGAGATATAAACCAGTTCTTTGCCATTCTTACCGGCATGAAGAGCACGGGCGTGAAAGACGGCAAGAGGACATATGAATATACGGTAGCGCTTCGCGCAGTAATCACCAAAAACTTTGTAACTGCTGACTGGGCGAGAATCCCGTATGATGTTCTGGCCAGGGTTTCCGAGCGCATCGTTACGGAAGTAGGGCAGGTAAACCGCGTGGTTTATGACATTACCGCCAAACCGCCTGCGACCATCGAATGGGAATAAGATTCACGCCTTCTGCATCGATTCTAATAAAATTCTAATGTATCATGAAGAAGCACCTAATGCTTCCGGGCTAGAATGAAACCATAAGTTACCCCCTTATGTTTCCGGAGGTGCAAATTCATTGATTACCATTGAAATGATCGATGAGTTCAGAAGGCGTACCAACTGTAGCTATGACGATGCAAAATATTACCTTGAAAAGTATAACGGTGACATGCTTGAAGCCATTATCGCCTTTGAACGTGACAGAAACCGCGGCTATGGTTATCGTGATGAAAGGCGGTATTCAGGATACAGCCGCAGAGGTGCCGGTATTGGTCGGAAAATACTGAATGCGCTCCAGAGGCTCCTGGACATAAGAATCGTGATTGCCGATAATACAGGAAGAACATTCAACATACCTATTCTGTTCCCGCTGGTTCTCATACCTGTTTGGCACATTCTGCTGCTGATTGCCCTTGGCATGATGCTTGTTGGTTACAGGTTCAGCATACGTGAAGTTCATGACGGCAATTATGACCTGAACAGCATCATAAGCCGCATAAGGGAGAAGAGTCAGGCAAGGTGAGACCGATGATTACGATGGAACAAGTTGATGAATTCAGAAGGCGCACCAACAGCAGTTACGAGGACGCAAAATATTATCTTGAACGCAACAACGGCAACCTGCTTGATGCCATTATAGATTTTGAAAGAACTAAAACGGGAAGGGCCGGGTATCACAACGCATACCACGGCCCCGGCCCGCATGGCAGGGTGTATCAGCAGGACCTTGGACATGGACTTTCCCAACTGCTTCAGAAAGGTTTCGACACCAGGATTTATGTTGAGGATGACAAATCTGTTCTTTTCAGCATCCCGGTCATTTTCCTCCTGTTTCTTATTCCCTTCTGGGTCATCGTTGTTATTGCCTTTGTATTCTTCATAATGCTCGGCTACAGGGTTACATTGCGTGACTCGAAAAACCGGAGGATAAATGCCTTTTACAATAACGCGTCCGGAGGAAGGATGGACGATAAAGGCCGGCAGAACAACCATAACGCGGGGACAGGGGAATGCGGTAAAAACGACCGCGACAAAAAGGACGGATATAAGGAATATACGATAGAATGAGGCACAGGAATCATTTTCTGTGCTGATACATATTTTGGAGGCGCTTATGGCTGACAGGATTCTTATAGTTGAAGATGACAGCAGGCTGGCCAGGTTCCTTGAACTGGAACTTAAACATGAAGGTTATGATGCTGATATTGCCTCCGACGGTAGAAGCGGTCTGGAGAAAATAGAAAAAGGCGGATTCAGCCTTGTACTGCTTGACCTTATGCTGCCTCAGATGAGCGGAATTGAGGTTTGCCGGCGCGTCAGAAAATTTTCGGATATTCCCATCATAATGCTTACCGCCAAGGATGATATTTCCGACAAGGTGACGGGGCTGGACAGCGGAGCCGATGATTATGTCACCAAGCCCTTTGCTATAGAAGAACTGCTGGCCAGAATCCGGGTGGCACTGAAAAGAAAGGCTGCATCTAAAAAAGAAAACGATGACGATGTAATAAGGTGCGGAAAGCTAGTACTTTCCAAGCTGCAGCACAGGGTTACATATGATGGTGAAGAAATCCCCTTAAGCAAGAAGGAATATGACCTTCTGCTGTATTTCATGGAGAACAGGGGAATAGTGCTTGACCGGGAAAAGCTTATAGAAAACGTCTGGGGTTATGATTTTGTGGGCGACACCAATGTGACCGACGTGTATGTAAGGTACCTGAGGAGCAAGATTGATCAGAAATACGGAGTAAATTTCATAAGAACAGTCCGCGGAGTGGGGTATATCTTTGAGTGCCAGGAATGATCAGGATATCAGGGCCGAATCCATGAACGGTAAAAATGAGACACGGCCCGTTCAAGCAACGGAAACGACGGAAAGGCCCCGGTTATCCCTTGCTTCAAAAATCACTTCTTCATATAACAGGATGTTCATACTCTGCATGTCAATAGGGCTGCTGATATTGCTTGCGATTGCAGCCTTTTTTGACTATGCGGATCTTATAAATGATGCAGAACCGTCCATAAGCCGGATAAAAAAACTGAGAACCGTCGGGGATATGGCTGAAGCGGTCGGCACGACAGATGACCTGTTCCTTGTCGTTCTCGATGAGGAATACAACATACTCGCTTCCAATTTCCCGCATGCAGGCAATATCAGAAGTTATCCCGTCTACTTCAGAAAAGTGGAAGACAGCATATACATGGCCGTGACTTACAGGGTTGACCTGCCTTCAGGTGAAAGGGTCTATCTTCAGGCATTCTTTGACGTTACCCGCCGGCTTGGGAAGCTGACAGTGCTTGCTGTTGCCGGGCTTCTGATATTTGCCGTTTCACTTGCAGTAATCTATTACAGAGGCCATCTTGTCACCAGAAAGACTTTCGGAGTTATTGACGAGATGATAAGCAAGGCCAGCATCATATCTTCCCAGAACCTGAATTTAAGGCTTAATGTGAGCGATGCGTCCGATGAGCTCCTTGAATTTGCCCTGACATTCAACAGAATGATGGACCGCATTGAAAAGGCATATGAAAAGCAGAACCAGTTTGTGTCGGACGCATCCCATGAACTCAGAACGCCTATTACGGTGATACAGGGCTATGCCGGCATGCTGGAAAGGTGGGGTAAGGACGACAGGGAAATCCTTGAGGAATCCATCACCGCCATAAAGAAGGAAGCCGCCAACATGCAGGACCTGGTGGACAAGCTGCTTTTTATTGCACGGAACGACCAGGATACACTAGTTCTTGTGAATGAATATTTCAGCATGAGCGATATGATGGAAGAACTCGTGAAAGAGACAAAAATGCTCAATACCGGCCACGAAATCAAAAGCTTCGTCACTCCCGGCATTGCCATATACGGCGACCCGGCGCGGATAAAGCAGGCCCTTAGAGTCTTTGCCGACAATGCCCTGAAATTCACACCCACGGAAGGTACGGTGACATTCAGGCTTGAGCGGGAAGACGGCTATGCCGTAGCGGTGGTTGAGGATACAGGAATAGGAATACCTGAGAAGGATTTACCACGGATATTTGACCGCTTCTACAGGGTGGACACGGCAAGAGGCCGCAATTCCGGCGGGCATGGCCTTGGACTGTCAATAGCGCGGATAATCATACTTCGCCACGGAGGGAGAATCAAGGTGGCTAGCCGCGAAGGCGAGGGTACGAGGTTTTCGGTGTATCTTCCGCTTGGAGACGTTCCTGAAAGCTCTCAGCAGCGGGATTGATTTTCCCGGTTCAATTGAAAAAGCTGCATTAAAGTGTTATTATGAAATAGCCTGCAGGTCCATGCAGGCTTCATTTTGAAGCGGGCCAGACAGCTTCTTCATGCATGCTGACGTCATCAAGGCACCGGAGGTTTTTATGAAAAGGACAGTCCTTCAGATTCTCAAAATTGTCATTCTTCTTGCAGTTTTCTATCTGGCATTCAGATATCTGGGTACGGGCGGCGGCATAGCCGTGGCGGTAATTTACCTTGTAATATCAAACCTTCCGTCGATATTCAACAGCCTTGCCGGCGACGCCTACAAAAAGGGAGACCCCGGGAAAGCCATCAAAAGATTGGAGGCTGCTCTGAAGCTTAATCCATCAAACTATGCCGTCAGGGGCTCCTATGCATTGCTGCTGCTTAAGCTCGGCCGGACAGATGAAGCAGAGGCGGAGATAGACAAGGCTCTTTCCCAGGCTGATATAGCAGACATCAGAAATCAGCTTGCGGTTACGAAATCTCTTGTGCTCTGGAAGAAAGGAAGGCTCGATGAAGCCATATCCATGCTGGAAAACCTCATCCAGAAGTACAAGACTTCCAACGTGTACGGTACCCTTGGATTTTTCTACATTGAAAGGGGCGATCTTGACAAGGCTTTAAGCTTCAACCTTGAAGCATATGAATACAACAATACAAGCACCGTCATACTGGACAATCTTGGCTGTACCAGACTGCTGCGCGGTGAATATGAAGAAGCAAGGAAAATATATCAGGAACTTATAAAAATGAAGCCCAATTTCCCGGAGGCTTTCTATAATTATGCAAGGGTTCTGGCACATTTCCACGATTTTGATGAGGCGATATACATGTGCCGCACGGCCCTGCTGCTTAATTTCTGGAATACAAACACGGTGACCCGAGAAGAGGTGGAAAACTACCTCAAGGAATTGGAAGCCATGAAGTCAGAATCGTCCGGACCGTCCGAGAAAGAGAACGGTACTGTCCGGAATGATGAAAATGCCGATATACAACAATAAGGATGGACAGTATAGCTATGAATTTCAAGAAAGACATCTATGCGGAATTCGGAATAAAGGAACCAATACTTGAACTGGCAAAAAAAACGGAAGAGGCTGTAAAGGGAGCCTTTGAGCAGATTGAGGCCGTTAGAGAGGCAAATCAGCTTAAAGTGATACGCGCCCTTCAGCTTGAGAAAGTAAGCGATTCGCATTTTGCCGGAACAACAGGTTACGGATACAACGACAGAGGCCGTGAAACCCTTGATGCGGTATATGCGCGTGCATTCGGAGCGGAGGATGCCCTGGTCAGGCACAGCATCACATGCGGTTCCCATGCACTTGCCCTTTGCCTGTACGGTCTGCTCAGGCCCGGCGATGAGCTGCTTTCCGTTACAGGAAAGCCTTATGATACCCTGGACGAGGTCATAGGCATAAGAGGAAAGCCGGGCTCAGGTTCGTTGAAAGAATTCGGAGTTACCTACAGGCAGATTGAGCTTAAAAACGGCGAGATTGATTTCGACGCGATTGCAGACGCCATTACCCCAAGGACCAGGATGGTTTTCATGCAGAGGTCCCGCGGTTATGCATTCAGGCCGCCGGTGACCATAGAGCAGATAGCACGCGTGGTTGATATTGTAAAGAGCATAAGGAAAGACATATATGTGATGGTTGACAACTGCTACGGCGAATTTGTTGATACCATGGAACCTACCGGCGTTGGTGTGGACGTAATGGCCGGTTCGCTCATAAAGAACCCGGGAGGGGGGATTGCACCTTCAGGAGGGTACATTGCAGGAACCCGTGAAGCGGTTGAGAAGATATCATACCGCATGACCCTTCCCGGAATAGGCAGAGAGGTGGGTGCCACTCTCGGCCACAACAGGCTGATGTTCCAGGGATTTTTCCTTGCACCCCACATAGTGGCTGAAAGCCTTAAGGGAGCGGTGTTTACCGCAGAGATAATGAGACGTCTGGGATTTGAAACGTGGCCGGGACCTTTTGACAAGCGCTGCGACCTTATCCAGGCCATAAGGTTCAACCGCGAGGATGCGGTTATCGCATTCTGCCAGGGTATCCAAAAGGGTTCGCCTGTGGATGCCTTCGTTACACCGGAACCATGGGATATGCCCGGATATGATGCGCCCGTCATCATGGCTGCGGGAGCATTCATACAGGGATCATCAATAGAGCTTAGCGCAGATGCGCCCATCAAGCCGCCGTATACCGCTTATATGCAGGGCGGACTTGTGTATGAGCATGTAAAACTTGGTGTAATGTGTGCAATACAGGAGCTTGCTTTGCGGGGAATAATCAATTTGTAACCTTCCCCGGAGGATGATATGCAAATGACAAAATACCAGGAAGGTACCAGGCTTAAAAAGAAAAAGAAAAGGAGAAAACGCGGAAGGTTTTTCGGACTTCTGGTTCTTATCCTCATTATGGTTTACATGCCTGCCCTGTGGAACTGGCTTTTTTCGTCCAAGATAGAGGTCGGCGTAATAAAGAGCGACACCATCGAGGTCAAGGCACCCCTGAAAGGAGTATTTGTCAGGAAGGAACAGCTGCTCTCTTCGCCGGGCGCAGGCATTCTCATACCTTCCATATCGTACGGAGAGAAGGTCGGTGTCAATCAGGAAGTTGCCACCCTCGTTGACAAACAGATGAGGGATGTGGTTAAAAACTACAGGCAGATGGAGCTCGAACTGCTCAAACGTGTAATAAAAGAATATGAAAGCTCCTCCGCAACCGAAAAAAAGGTATGGGAGGAGGCAATTGAAAAGCAGCTGGACAAGCTGGTGGATTATTCAAATTCAGGTGACCTGAGCAATGTAGCATCAGTACGGAGCTCCATGGACAGAATTCTTGAAGCAAGAGCTGATACAATCCTTGAGAATATCGGTTCCATATCAAAATACAAATCCGAAAAAGAGGAGCTTGAGCGGCTGAAAAACAGTCAGGCAAAATCGGTACAGAGCATCAAGGCACCTGCTTCCGGGGTCGTATCTTATCATTGCGACGGCTATGAGGACTGGACTCCGGATGACATATACAACATAACCATTGATGACATAGATAAGGTACTGAATGCCGAAACCTCATCGGAGAACTGGATAACTCCAACTGAACTGGAAGTTGAGGCCGGAGAATGCTACGGCAAGCTTGTTGTGAATGACAAGGCATGGCTCGTCTTCAGCCTGCCGGAAGATACAGCGGAAAGCCTTAAGGTTCAGGCTGAAAAATCCGAGATGAACGGAGACAAGCTTGAACTTGAAGTGGAACTTGACGGACTCAGTTCAAGGATACCCGTTACCATAGAAGGATTCGGTGAAGGCAACGCAGACCGGCGCATAGTGGTGGCAAGCCTCGCAAGTTATATCGAGCTCACGATGGACATGCGCGGTGTTACAGGAAATCTCATACTCCAGAGCGTAACAGGCATGAAGGTGCCCGTTGAGAGTCTTTTCAATGTCAATTCGGTTGACGGCACAGCTGATATAATAGTAATTGAAATGAACAAAGCCCGGTACAGGCGGGTTCGCATCCTGGCCGAACAGGACAATTATGCGATTATTGAGAACCTTGACAATGCCGCAGAGGACGGGCTTGTGGATTTGTATGATCTCTACATCGTTGATCCCAGAAATATTGAAGAGGGACAGGTGATAGACATATGACGGAAGAAGAAAAGATACGTCTTAAGGAGAATATTGAATCGGTAAAGACCCGGATACGCAATGCGGCTCTGAGGGCGGGCCGGAATCCGGACGACATACTCCTTCTTGGCGTTACAAAGACCGTAAAGCCTGAGGTAATCCGTGAGGCGTACGATCTTGGACTCAGGGAATTCGGAGAGAACAGGGTTCAGGAATTTCTCGGCAAAGCCGATATAATAGGCAGGGAGTGTCGCTGGCATATTATAGGACGTCTTCAGACCAACAAGGTAAAATACCTTGATGACAGGATCACCCTCATACATTCACTGGACAGGGAAGCCCTTGCGGAAGCTCTTCAGAAGAGGGGCGAAAAGATAGGAAAGGTCTGGGATGTACTGGTTGAGGTCAATGTATCAGGCGAAGAGTCCAAGACCGGCGTATCACCGGAAAATTTAATGGATTTTGTTAAGAATATGGCCAAACTGGGTAATATTCGTATCAAAGGACTTATGACCATTGCTCCGTACACTGAGGATCCCGAACAGGTTCGCTGGGTTTTCAGGGAACTTCGAAAATTGGCTGTTGACATAGAGAGGGAAAGAATAGAAAATATTAGTATGGAGCATCTTTCGATGGGCATGAGCAATGATTTTGAAATTGCCGTTGAAGAAGGGGCTACTATTGTCCGGATAGGCAGTGCGATTTTCGGCAAACGGGTCTAGCTGCCGCACCGGTTTATTTTACACAAGAGAACTGGAGGAATATACGATGGCTAAAGCGCTTGAGAAGTTTCTGAATTTTGTGGGCTGGGAATCCAATGATATCGACGAAGAAGAAGACTACTATGAAGACGATGAGATTGACAACATGCCGCAAAGGCAGGAAGTCCAGTCCGGCCGTAAAACATCCCAGCAGGGAAAGATCCTCAGCATGCATAACAACAATAATCTGAAGGTTGTTGTAATGTCGCCCCAGAACATTCTTGAGGCAAGGGATTTGTGCGATCACCTCAAAGCAAACAAGCCCGTCATCATGAATGTGGAAAACGTGGAAACATCCCTCGCTCAGAGAATGGTTGACTTCTTGAGCGGTGCTGTCTACTGCCTTGACGGGGACATTCAGAAGATTTCCAGCGGCATCTTTCTTGCTACACCGGCCAGCGTGGAAATAACAGGCGACCTCAAAGACGAAATGAGAAGCAAAGGCGTTTTCACCTGGGTAAAGTAACGTGATGGTGTTTTTACAGGCAGTTATTCTGGCGCTCCGTTCCGTTGTTTATACAATGGAAATTGTTCTCGTGCTGAGAATGCTTTGTGAGATGGTTGTCGTCAGAAGAAGCGCTGCGCCGATGAAGTTCCTTATTCAGATTTCAGAACCTCTTCTGAAACCTGCAAGGTGGCTTTTGGAGCGCATATACCGCAAGAGCGGCATTAAAATGAGAATGGATTTGTCACCGCTCGTTGCGATGATATTCCTGTATCTTATAAACCGTCTTCTTGACTGATGCCAGGAGAAGACGTGCCGGGTTGTTGCTGCCGTAATGTTATTGTTTCTTGTCTTTTGCAATCGGGGGTGAACAGGTTGAATTTTACGCCGAACGATATACAGAATATACTGTTCAAGCGTTCACTGTTCGGCTTTAATCAGTTTCAGGTCGAAGAAGTCCTTGACAAGATAGTCGAGGACATGACTGCATACATAAAGGAGAACAACAGGCTCAAGGAAAAGCTTGAGGATGCCCAGGAGAAGCTGAACTATTACAGGGGAATCGAGCAGAGCCTGCAGAACAGCCTGGTCATCGCCCAGCAGACAAGTGACGAGATAATACAGAATGCAAAGAAAAACGCCGACAATATAATTAAAGAGGCAGAGCTCAATGCAAAAAAGATAATCGAGGATGCGAATCAGGAAGTACTGGAAATCCGGTTTGAATATGAAAGACTCAAGCGCGAAGTTGAAGCATACAGGACGAAGATTGAAAGCATTATCAAGGCACAGTTACAGTCACTGCGCAGCCTGAGTGACGAGAATGAGGCAAAGGCAAATCAGGCCGGCTGACGGGAAAATCTGATAAAACCAGGAAAGAGGATGTTTCCTGCAGAGACATCCTCTTTTTTGTTGCCCGTAAGTTTTTCCCATCATGCGACGGACTTTCTTGACATTCTCTGACCTTGATATTATCATATTTCATGTGTCCGGGCGCGGTTTCCGGCCTGGTTTATTGAGCCGCCGGAACCGTCCCGCAGACAGACCTGTTAAAAATACACCGTATGTTCAGAGGTGATATTGCGTGACTGAAGAAAAGGGCAGTCTTTCCATTCAGACTGAAAACATATTCCCAATCATTAAAAAATGGCTCTATTCCGAGAAGGATATATTCATAAGGGAACTTATTTCCAACTGCGCTGATGCCATAAGCAAGCTGAAAAAACTTGCAGACATCGGTGAGGCAAAACTTGAAGAAGGTTTCAAGCCGCGGATAGATGTAACCGTCAACAGGGAAAAGCAGACGATAAGCATCGATGACAACGGAATAGGCATGACGGCGGAAGAAGTAAAAAAATACATAAACCAGATTGCCTTTTCCGGTGTTAAGGATTTCATTGAGAAATATCACGGAAAAACCGACGACCAGCAGATAATAGGTCATTTCGGCCTTGGTTTCTATTCTTCCTTCATGGTGGCCGAAAAGGTGTCCATAGATACCCTGTCATATATTGAAGGTGCCGAGGCCGTACACTGGGAGAGCGGCGGCGATACCGAATATTCCATGGGGCCTTCCGCCAGAAAGGAACGCGGAACCCGGGTTACCCTGAAGCTGGACAAGGATTCCCAGGAATTTCTTGACCCCTGGAAGCTCAAGGATATCATCAAAAAGTATTTCCAGTTCCTTCAGTATGAAATCTACTTTACCGAGATAAACGGAACTGATATCAGAAAAGACGAAAAGCCGCTGAACAATACAAATCCTCTCTGGCTGAAGAACCCCAGGGACTGCACCGACGAGGAATACAGGAAATTCTATCACGAGGTGTTCGACGACTTTAACGACCCGCTGTTCTGGATTCACATAAACATGGATTATCCCTTCAACATGAAGGGAATCATCTATTTCCCCAAACTGCGCTTCGAGTTTGACACCCTTGACGGGAAGATAAAGCTTTATTACAACCAGGTTTTCGTTGCGGACAACCTCAGGGAGGTAATTCCGGAGTTCCTTCTTATGCTGAAGGGATGCCTGGACTGTCCGGACCTTCCGCTCAACGTTTCAAGAAGCTATCTGCAGGATGCGGGATACACCGACAAGATATCCAACCATATCACAAAAAAGGTTGCGGACAAACTGCACCTGCTTTACAGAAAGGACAGGGAGAATTACAACAAGTTCTGGGAAGACATAAATCCTTTCGTAAAATTCGGCTGCATGCGTGAAGAAAAGTTTTACGACAGGATGAAGGATATCATCATATACAAGACCATAAGCGGCAAATACGTCACCCTGGACGAATATCTCAAGACTCAGGAGGGCTTGGAGCAGAAAAAGGTATACTATGTCAGCGATGAAAAGCAGCAGGCACAGTATATTAAGATGTTCAAGGACAACAATATTGATGCCGTGGTCCTGAATGCCCTCATCGACCCCCATTTCATATCCTTCATGGAATCAAAGCTGGACAAGGTGAAATTCTTGAGCGTTGATTCCGACATCAGCGGTGACATGAAGGAAAAAGACAGGGAGCCGGATGAAAACGAGAAGAAAAAGATTCTTGAGAAGAGCGAAGAAATCTTCAGGGAGGCTACCTCAAAGTCCAATCTCAAGGTTAATGTCGAGAGTCTGAAGAACGGTGCAATACCTGCTGTGCTGCTGCTTTCCGAGGAATCCAGGCGGTTCAGGGAGATGGCAAAGACCTTCGGCAGGAATTTCAATCCCGACATGTTTCCGAATGAGGAAACGCTGGTGCTTAACCTGAACAATCCTTTGATAACCAGTATAATCAGGCTGTACGGGGACGATAACAGGAAAAAAGATGCGATTCTGGCGGCAAGCTTCATTTATGATCTGGCAGTTCTCAACCAGAGACAGCTTGACCCGGACAACATGGTTAAATTCATCGAAAAGTGCAATGATATTCTATGCAGGTTTACTGATGCAAAGGAGTCCTGTGGGAAAACCGGCAACCCTGAACCTGAAGCAAAACAGTAACGGATTTTCATCCGACTGCTTTCTGACATAAGAGAAAAGAGGAGTTTTATGAAACTTGAAGACTTTTGGTATCCGCTTCCGAGCGAACTCATTGCACAGCATCCGCTGGAAAGGCGTGACGAGTCGCGACTTCTTGTGCTCAACCGCAAGGACCAGACAATAACACATAAAATCTTCAGGGATATATATGACTACCTTGAGGAAGGGGACTGCCTTGTCATAAACAATACGCGCGTCATTCCTGCCAGGCTGCTTGGCGAGAAAGAGGGAACCGGCGCAAAGATTGAGTTCGTTCTTTTGAAAAGAATGGAAGACGACGTATGGGAAGTGATGCTGCGACCCGGCCGCCGTGCAAAGGTCGGAACCCGGTTTGTATTCGGTGGGGGAAAACTCAGGGCCGAGGTCCTGAAAATAGTTGAGGACGGAAACCGCCTCGTGAAGTTCTATTATGACGGCGTTTTTGAAGAAGTGCTTGACCAGATAGGCATAATGCCGCTTCCCCCTTACATTACCGAGGAACTTAAGGACAAGGAACGCTACCAGACGGTTTATTCAAAAATAAACGGGTCGGCTGCAGCGCCTACCGCCGGACTTCATTTCACGGAGGAACTTCTTGATAAGATAAGGAAAAAAGGCGTGGACATAGCGGAGGTCACGCTTCATGTCGGCCTCGGCACATTCCGGCCGGTAAAGGTGGAGAATATCGAAGAGCATCACATGCACAAGGAATATTATTGCATTACCGATGAGGCCTGCGAGAAGATAAACCGCGCGAAAAAGAGCAATAAAAGGGTAATAGCGGTAGGCACCACCAGCGTCAGGGTCCTCGAAACCGCGGCCGATGAGCAGGGCCTGGTACATTCAGGTCAGGGTGAAACCGGCATCTTTATTTATCCAGGCTACAAATTTAAGGCCGTCGATGCACTTATAACAAATTTCCATCTGCCGGAGTCAACACTTATAATGCTGGTTTGCGCCTTCGCGGGAAGGAATTTCGTGATGAAGGCCTATATGGAGGCCATAGAAAAGAAATACCGCTTCTACAGCTTCGGTGACGCCATGTTCATTTACTAGTTCTAATCCAATTTTAATTAGTGTCATATTGTTTTATCATCGGGCACCTGTATAATGCTTTATGAAGAAAAACGCGGAGGCGGTGCTCCATGAGAAACAGAAAGTATATCGCCGGCATAGTGCTGATAGTTGCAGGAATCGTACTTATACTGGGTAATATTGGAATACTTGATCTCTCCTGGATGTTCAGGCTGACGTGGCCTTTGGTTTTGCTGATAATTTCCGGGCTGTTTTTCATGGGTTATGCTTCAAGGCGCCCGTATGGTACCGGCATGCTGGTGCCAGCGGGCCTGTTCCTGACACTGGGCATTACATGTCTTCTTGGAGAGATTTTCGGATATCGGCTAATGTGGCCGGGATTCGTGGCAGCCCCGGCCGTAGGCCTTCTGCTGCTGTATCTGTATGGCCCCAGATCCGGTTCGCTGCTTGTGCCCATTGGTACATTGCTTTCCATTGCCGGAATATCTTTCATCTCTGAACTTTTCGGCATATGGTCTGTCATGTGGCCGTGGCTGATAATGACACCTGCGGTTGGCCTTTTTCTGCTGTATATTTCGGGTAACCAGAAGAACAGCCTTCTTCTGTTTCCCATTGTTGTACTGACTGTAGCATCGGTGACACTTTTTACCGTTACCCTTTTCTCTTTCCCGGGCTTCATGGATTTGGTAAAGTATATCGTCGGCGGAATCCTGATACTGGGAGGACTCGTAATCATACTGAACAGGCCCGGAGGCCGCAGGGATTCATATTATCATGATGACAGCATGCACCTGTAATGCATGAAAAAAATCCCGAAACTATAGACCGTAACGGCAGGGCTATTCCTGCCGTTTGATTTTTCTGAGGCTTTCAGCCTTTTGATATCAGGTTTTCCTTTACTGGTTCCTGTTTTGTGAAAAATGGTATAATATCCTCATGCGTCGCAAAAATATAAGCTTTGAAAGGGGAAAATCATGCCTGCAATAAGGTTTGAGCTAATAAAAACCTGCAAGCAGTCCGGTGCCCGCCTCGGGAGGATACACACCCCCCATGGCAGCTTTGAGACGCCTGTATTCATGCCTGTGGGCACTCAGGCCACAGTCAAGGGAATGTCACCGGATGAGCTTAAGGAAATTGGTGCGAACATTATACTCAGCAATACCTATCATCTGTTTTTAAGGCCGGGTACCGATATTGTCAGGGAGGCAGGCGGCCTTCACGGATTCATGCGCTGGGACAGGTCCATCCTTACCGACAGCGGTGGATTCCAGGTTTTCAGCCTGAGCGACCTTAGGGACATAACGGAGGAAGGCGTTACATTCCGCTCACATATAGACGGTTCCAAGAAGTTCATGTCGCCCGAGATATCCATAAAGGCCCAGAATGACCTGGGAGCCGATATCATCATGGCTTTTGACGAATGCACTCCCTATCCCTGCGAATATGAGTATGCCAAAAAGTCCATGGAAAGAACCACACGGTGGGCGAAGCGCTGCAAAGAGGCCCATGCCAGACCCGATGACCAGGCGCTTTTCGGCATTGTTCAGGGAAGTGTGTATCCCGACCTCAGAAAAGAAAGCGCAAAACAGATAACCGACCTTGATTTTCCGGGATATGCGGTAGGCGGCCTTAGTGTCGGAGAGCCGGCAGAAATGATGAAGGAAATACTGGAGGAAACCGTACCTCTTTTGCCTTCAGACAGGCCCAGATACCTGATGGGGGTGGGAAGCCCTGATTATCTTATAGAAGGGGCAATACGCGGAATAGACATGTTTGACTGCGTTTTGCCTACGCGTATCGGACGGAACGGGACGGTATTTACATCAAGGGGACGCATAATAGTCCGCGATGCGAAATATGCGCGGGATTTTACGCCGCTGGACCCTGAGTGCGACTGTTATGTGTGCAGGAACTTTACGAGGGCGTATATCAGGCATCTTTTCAAGGCCGGGGAAATCCTGGGACTCAGACTCGCCACATGGCACAACCTGCAGTTCCTGATAAACCTTATGAGCAGGATAAGGGAAGCAATAAGGGAAGACAGGCTTCTGGATTTCAGAAAGGAATTTTTCTCGACATACGGCTATCCTTTGTGATAAAAAGCTGAAATCATTGATAAAAAGCGGCAGATAATGTATAATAACTCTGATATGCGTTAGCAGTATTACCGAAGAGATTGTTTGGGAGGTTAACCTTATGCAGTTTTTCTTACCGTTTTTGGCAGAAGCGGCAACCGACGTAGATCCTAATGCGACCGGCGCTCAACTGTCAGGTGCAGATTCTGTATTGCAGCTGCTGATTTTAATCATTCCGCTTGTTCTCATGTATGTGATTCTTTTTGTGCCGCAGCGCAGAAAGGACAAGAAGATGCAGCAGATGATCAACAGCGCGATTGTGGGCGATGAAATAGTAACCATCGGCGGCCTTTGCGGAAAAATAGTGAATATCAAGGACGATGAAGTCACCTTTGAAACAAGCGTAGAGCGCTCAAAGATTACCATAAAGAAATGGGGAATCAAGGAAGTCAAGAAACCCATTCAGTCATGACATACTCATGACATATTTTGACGGCATCATTGGGCGTCCATCTTAATCATTGTGCAGAAAACCGAGTCCCCGGCCAGTTTCCGGGGATTTGACATATAAGGGACGTTTATTCCATGTTCTTTATCTTCGGAGGTAAATGAGGGAATAGGAATGATAACGGAGAAACAGGACAGGGATTTTCTTGCGGTAGGCAAAATTGTGAACACCCACGGCGTCAAGGGTGAACTCCGGGTCATACCCATGACATCGGACATATCCAGGTTTGATTATCTGCTTTACACATGGATAAAGGTAGACGGCCAATACAGGGAATACAGGGTTACAGGCGTCCGGTACCACAAGCAGTTTGTTCTTGTAAAGCTGCAGGGAGTGGACAATATGACCGATGCAGAGGCACTGAAGGGCTGCGAGCTCCTGGTGGACCGGCAGCACGCCAGGCCGTTGGATGAGGATGAATATTTCATCTGCGATATTATTGGCATGAAAGTCTATGAAGACGACAGACTGCTGGGAGAGCTCACCGAGGTTCTCGAAACGGGCAGTAACGACGTCTATGTCGTGACCGGAGAGAATAAAAAGGAGCTACTAATTCCAGCCCTGAAGTCGGTTGTAACTGATGTTGACCTGGAGAAGAGGATAATGCATGTGAAGCTGCCGGAGGGTTTGCTTGATGAGGTTTGACATACTTACAATATTTCCCGAGAGCGTGGACCGTTTCCTCAGTGAAAGCATCATAGGCCGGGCAAGGGAAAAGGGCATTCTTGATATACGCACGGTGAATATCAGGGATTTTTCCAAAGACAAGCACAGAAAAACCGATGACTATCCATATGGCGGTGGAGCAGGTCTGGTAATGACCCCCCAGCCGATTTATGATGCATGGAAGAGCATAGTCGACGAGGTGGGATACAGGCCCAGAACAATCTACATGAGCCCTCAGGGGAGGCTGTTTAACCAGAATATTGCCCGGGAACTGAAGGAAGAAAAACACCTCATCATACTCTGCGGGCATTATGAGGGAGTTGACGAAAGGGTCATAGAAGAGATTGTCGATGACGAAATATCAATCGGTGATTATGTCCTGACGGGCGGAGAACTTCCTGCAATGGTTCTTGTCGACTGCGTGTCACGGCTTGTGGACGGCGTTCTGGGCTCAAGGGATTCCTATTGTGACGAGTCACATTATGACGGGCTTCTTGAGTATCCCCAGTATACCCGCCCGGCGGTTTTCATGGGAAGAAAGGTTCCGGATATCCTTCTTTCCGGACATCATGAGAATATAAGGAAGTGGCGTTATCTTCAGATGCTGGAAAGGACAAAGGCCAGAAGGCCTGACCTTTATGCCGCATATGAAGAAAAACACAGGGAGAAGGTAATGGAAGCCTACGGGCTTCTGCAAAAGAAAAAGAGAAGGAAAAAATCAACGGACGGGGTCAGCGATGCGGAATAAAAAAGAACCTCTGGCATACAGGATGTGCCCAAGGACCCTCGACGAGTTCGTAGGGCAGGAACACATAATCGGCAAGGGAAAACTGCTTTACAGAATGATACAGGCAGACAGGATATCATCCATCATCCTGTTCGGGCCGCCCGGTACCGGAAAAACCTCCATAGCCCGCATTATCGCCAATACTACAAAAGTGCCTTTTTACAGGCTCAATGCGGTGACCGCCGGCGTGAAGGACATAAAACAGGTGGTTGAGGAAACCCAGAATACCTTCATGAATCCGAGCGGAAAATCTGTTTTGTTCATAGACGAAATCCACCGATTCAACAAGGCACAGCAGGATGCCCTTCTTCCATATGTTGAGGACGGTACCGTGGTTCTGATAGGTGCAACAACCGAGAATCCTTTCTTTGAGGTCAACAAGGCGCTGATTTCGCGTTCCACCGTATTCATGCTGGAACCGCTGAAAAAAGAACATATCTCAAGGATAATTGACATGGCACTTTCCGACAGGGAGAGAGGGCTCGGAGATTTACCCGTGCGTCTGGATGATGATGCGCGTGAATTTCTCATTGAAGCATCCGGCGGGGACGCCAGGGTGGCCCTGAATGCTCTCGAACTGGCCGTGATGACAACGAACATGGAAGAGAACGGCCAGTACCATATTACCCTGGATGTAATGGCGGACTGCGTTCAGAAGAAGCCGATTCGTTTTGACAAGTCCGGAGAGCAGCATTATGACAATATCAGCGCATTTATAAAATCCATGAGGGGCAGCGATCCTGATGCAGCCGTTTTTTATCTTGCGCGTGCCCTTTATGCAGGCGAAGATCCTGAATTTCTTGCAAGAAGGATTATGATATGCGCCTCTGAAGATGTGGGCATGGCTAACCCCAACGCACTGACGGTGGCTGTGGCGGCTGCAGAAGCCGTACGCATGGTCGGAATGCCTGAAGCCCGGATAATTTTGTCCCACGCAGCCATCATGGTAGCTACAAGCCCCAAGTCAAATGCTGCATACATGGCGATTGACAAGGCCCTGAACGATGTTGAAACAAAATATACCGGTGAGGTTCCCATGCACCTTCGTAACGCTCCGGTCGAAGGCATGAAGGAACTGGGATACCATGTGGGATACAAGTATGCACATGACTATCCGGGCAATATCGTTTATGACATGGAATACCTTCCGCCCGAGATGAAAGGCACCAGGTACTATAATCCCACCTCCAACGGCTATGAAGCCAGGGTAAAAGAGTGGCTTGAAAAAGTAAGAAAGAAGCAGGAAGGATGAGTCTTCTTGAAAACAAAAAGTTATATTCTGATGAGAAGAATAATGGCATGGATTCTTCTTGTTTTATTTGCCCTCCTGATTGTAAATATAATGATATTCAGGGTAAATCTTGAAGAGTCGGTTATTGCATACGCTGTAATAGTTGCGTTATTCTTTTTTGTTAAAGGATTGGGTGCAAGGAACACCTATTCTGACGCCGTAGGAGATGGGGAGGATGACGCAGGAACGGAAGAAAACAAAGGAACCAGCGAACAGAAGCAATGAGGGACCGGAAGGCGATAATGCAGCGCTAAAATTACAGCCTGCAGTGAACCCGAAATCCAAAATACGGAAAGAAGCAGCTGCTTTGTTGGCTGTTATCGGACTTCTGCTTATAATCGTCCCTCTTGTAAAAACATATATCAATACCAGACGCAATGAACAGATAATCGAGCAGTTCCTTAGAGAAGCTGAGGCAATATCATTTTCCTCGGATGAATCTTACGATGAGGCTGTTGTTTCTGCTTCAGCGGAAGAGCCCCCTCCGTCTCCCGCAACGCCTGAAAGTGCACCGGAAATAGAGCTGACCGGTGAAACCGGTAATGAAGAATCTTCTAGTGAGGAAGATGCTTCATCTTCATCTGCCCCGACAAAGAAGCCTCTCATGTCAGCAGAGGAAATCCGGAGAAGAATGACCGGCGTGCTGATTATTGAAAAAATTAACCTCAAAATGATTATCATGGACGGGGTTGACGAGGAAACGCTACGGGTGGCCGCCGGAAGGATGCCCGGAACCGGAAACTTTGATGAAATCGGGAATGTGGTGCTTGCAGGACACAGAAGCTACACCTTCGGCAAGTATTTCAACCGGCTGGATGAACTGGAACCCGGAGACAAAATCATAGTCCGGACCAAAAGCAGGAAGCTGGAATATGAAGTGTACAAGAAATTCATCATTGAGCCTGATGATTTGTCCATTCTTGAACAAAGCGATACAGAGAAGATTCTTACCCTCTTTACATGCCATCCGGTGGTTATAGCGAACAAGCGGCTCGTCATAAATGCAAGGCAGATAAATTGATATCCAGTGAAGTGTCATGAAGTATGGTGTTCCTTTTGGGGTCAGAACATCAGGCATCCATCCTTGGGTCAGTGAATGTGGAATATAAATAGGCCGGCAGGTTTTCTGCCGGCCTTTTGATTTTGAAATCAATTTACTTTGGACCATTACATAATGGTATAGTTCATGATGAATGCACAGAATACAATGGAAACCATGGAAAGCAGCTTGATAAGGATGTTGATTGACGGACCTGATGTATCCTTGAAGGGGTCGCCCACTGTGTCGCCAACAACAGCGGCCTTGTGAGGATCCGAACCCTTTCCGCCATAGTTTCCGGCCTCTATGTATTTCTTGGCATTGTCCCAGGCGCCGCCGGAGTTTGCCATCATGATTGCAAGAATGAATCCGGATACGGTTGCACCTGCAAGCATTCCTGCAACGCCGTTAACGCCGAGAAGAAGACCTACAACTATCGGAGCAATGATTGCAAGCAGAGCCGGCATTATCATTTCCTTCTGGGCAGCTCTGGTGCAGATGTCCACACAAGTAGCGTAGTCAGGCTGGGCAGTACCTTCCATAAGGCCTACAATTTCCTTGAACTGTCTTCTTACCTCCATAACGATTTTCTGTGCGGCTCTGCCGACAGCATCCATGGTGAGGGAAGCAAAGAGGAACGGCAGAACTGCACCGACAAACAAACCTATAAGCACCGGAGGATTGATAAGCTCAAGGTTGAATGAATAGTTCGGGTCTATTACCTTCACTTGGTCAGTGTAAGCAGCAATCAGAGCCAGAGCTGTCAGAGCGGCGGAACCGATTGCAAATCCCTTGCCTGTCGCAGCGGTGGTATTTCCGAGAGCATCGAGAGCATCCGTACGCTCCCTGACTTCGGCAGGAAGGTGGCTCATTTCCGCAATGCCGCCTGCATTATCGGCTACAGGACCGTATGCGTCGGTAGCAAGAGTAATTCCAAGAGTACTGAGCATTCCTACAGCAGAGATACCGACACCGTAAAGTCCGAGATTGAAATTGCCGGCACCTCCGGCAAGGAAGAAGCTTGCCAGGACTGCTGCTCCTACAATTACAACCGGTACTGCAGTAGAAAGCATGCCCAGTGACAGTCCCCCGATAATGATGGTGGCCGGACCTGTCAGAGAAGTCTTTGCCAACCCTCTGGTAGGATTATAGGAATCGGATGTAAAGAATTCCGTTACAAAGCCTATAAGGTTGCCGGCAATAAGTCCGCTGACTATTGCCCAGAAAATACCAAGATTGTTGGGAAAGATAGCGCGGACAAGGAAGAAGGAAACAACAAAGATTATTGCAGAACTGATATATACACCGGTTCTGAGGGCTCTCAAAAGAACCTTCTGCTCGGCTTTTTCACCGGACCTTACGAAGAACGTTCCGATAATGGAAGCCATTACTCCGATTCCTGCAATAACCATTGGAATCGTAACGCCTTCAACTCCCAGTCCGGCTGCAACTGCAAGCGAGCAGGTGGAAACAATGGAACCGACATACGATTCATAAAGGTCGGCACCCATGCCTGCTACGTCACCTACATTATCGCCCACGTTGTCAGCAATAACCGCAGGATTTCTGGGGTCATCCTCGGGTATTCCGGCTTCCACCTTGCCGACCAGGTCTGCGCCAACGTCAGCGGCTTTGGTGAAAATGCCTCCGCCGACACGGGCAAAAAGAGCCATAGAGCTTGCACCCATGCCGAAGGTAAGCATTGCGCTGGTAATTTTCTGAATCTTATCCGGGTCCGCTCTGTAGAACCAGTCAAGGAAAAAGTACCAGAAGCTCAAATCAAAAAGACCAAGACCAACAACGACAAGTCCCATAACGGCGCCGCTGCTGAATGCCACACGGAGCGCTTTATTTAGGCTCGACCTGGCCGCATTGGCCGTTCTGGAGTTTGCCGCCGTAGCTATTTTCATGCCGAGAAATCCTGAAAGACCGGAGAAAAAGCCGCCTGTCAGGAAAGCGAATGGCACAAACGGGGTAAGATACCCTGCTATGGCGAGCGCTGTCAGAATGACGACCATCACAGCGAAGAAGATTGCCACACCTGAATACTGTCTTTTCAGGTAGGCATTGGCACCCTGGCGGATTGCACCTGCAATCTTTTTCATTTCATCGGTGCCTTCATCCCTTTTGAGCACGCTGTAAGCCAGATAACCGGCAAAGCAAAGCGCGAGCAGCGAACCTATGGGAGCGAGCAAAATCAGGTTCATGACAATAACCTCCCAGATGAAAGTTGAATAAGATTTGTTTCAAACACATATATATTACCGTTAAATCTGCACAATATCAACTTGATTTTCAAAAAACGTTTATAGAATTTGTCTATGAAAGAGCCTTTTCCAGCCTCTCGATACCTACCCTGATTCTCCTGAGGCTCTCATCCTTGCCAAGTATGTCCGCTATTTCAATTGCTCCTCCCGGTGTAACCTGCCATCCGGAGAGTGCAGTCCTTATCGGCCAGAGCATCTGGCCGTTCTTGATGCCCATTGACTGAACAAGGGACATCAGTGCGTCATGCAGAGTCTGCTCGTTCCAGGGTTCAAGCTTTTCAAGAACTGGCAGTGCAGCCTTGAGGCTTTCAAGCGAGCTTGCCATGGTCGTCTTCATCTTTTTGTGCTCGTATATGCTGAGGTCATAATCATCAAGGCTGTTGAAAAAGCCTACTTTGGAAGGGATTTCGGTAAGCACTTCAATGCGGTTCTGAAGCAGCCTGCTTACCTTGGCAAGATCTATGGATTTGTTGGTTATTGCCTTTTCAAGGTAGGGAAGTGCCAGGCTGTGGAACTTTTGAGGGCTCATGGCTCTTATATATTCCGCATTGAACCAGCGCAGCTTTTCCATGTCAAAACATGACGGGGACTTGCTGATGCGCCTTATATCGAACACTTTTTCAAGCTCTGCCAGCGAGAATATTTCCTGATTGGTTTCCGGTGACCATCCCAGAAGGGCGATGTAATTTATTATGGCTTCTACGAGAAATCCCATTTCAACAAGATCCTCAAACGACGCATCGCCCTGCCTCTTTGAAAGCTTGCTTCCGTCAGGCTTTACTATCAGCGGAAGATGGATGTAAACAGGCTTTTCCCATCCGAAGGCGTCATAAAGGAGGTTGTACTTGGGAGTTGAACTGAGATATTCGCTGCCCCTCACGACATGGGTTATTCCCATAAGGTGGTCGTCGATGACATTGGCAAAATTGTATGTGGGGTAGCCGTCTGATTTTATGAGAATCTGGTCTTCAAGCATGCAGTTTTCAATGGTGATTTTCCCGAAAACAACGTCTTCATAGGTCGTGGAACCTTCCCTGGGCATTTTCTGCCTGATGACCCATGGCTCACCATTGGCCAGCCGCCTTTCAACCTCTTCCTTGGGCAACCCGAGGCAGTGGCGGTCATACATGAAGGTTTCTCCCTTTGCTTCAGCTTCCTCCCTCATTTTTTCAAGCCTTTCCCTGGAGCAGAAGCAGTAGTAGGCATGCCCCATCTCAACAAGCTTCTTTGCATAGTGAAGGTAAATGTCCTTCCTCTGGCTCTGGACGTATGGTCCATACGGTCCGCCGATGTCGGGACCTTCATCATATTTGAGGCCGCACATCCTTAGGGTGTTGTATATGACATCGACTGCGCCCTCAACCTGCCTTTCCATATCGGTGTCCTCTATTCTCAGTATGAACTTGCCGTTCATTGATTTGGCAATAAGGTATTCGTAAAGGGCAGTTCTCAGGTTTCCAATATGCATGTAACCCGTAGGGCTTGGTGCAAAGCGTGTCCTTACTTCTCGTGCCATGTCAATTACCTCTCCCGATCATAAGTATTGAATTGAATAAACAACCTGGAATACAGGCTGTCCAAAGCATACTCATTTTATCAGAAGTGTTTTTCCGTTTCAAACATTTATGCCTGTTTCGCGTTTAGACGATTTGAAATAAAGATTTGGCAAAAGATATGGACTTTCAGGATTAGATGAATTGGCTTTTACAGTATGCAGGCCGCCACCTGGGCCGGAATGACCGAATGTAACTGAAACGTATCGGAAGAGAATTCTTTCAGATGGACAGCAGCTACTATGGCAGAAGCTATCAGCATGGCCTGTTCCTTTTCGAATACCGTAAAACATTTTCCAAGCTTTAAAAGATTCATGGTATCCATGGCTTCAAACACCGCAAGGTCAAAATCAAGACCGGAAAGGGCCAGAAAACCTATACTTCCATAAAACATTGCAGGCGATCGGAACTTCATTTTTACCAGCCTTGAATAAATACCTGCACAGCGTTCAGCAGCGGACTCAGGTGTACCTGAATAATATGACATGATTTGAAAAAGAAAATGAAGTCCCCTGGTCTGACCTGGGTCACGGATGTCAAGGGCTCTCAAGATGTTGGATGACTGGCTTACAACTTCCTTACCCGGAAATTCCGAAGCTGCCACGAGCACGGCAGGCGCAAAAAGCTCTTCGTACCGCTCAGAAAAATTCCAGTCTTTCATTTTTCTTATGATTGATAATGCCCTGGCCGCGAGAACAAGCTCGGAGCCCTCCGATGATGCTGCAAACAGCACCATCGCCGCAGGTACGAGGCGGGATGACGGCCCGATGCCAGCTGTTTTCAGGGCTCTTTTGCATGCGGCTATCCTGTTGAAGGCCTTGTCGTAGCTTTTTTCGGAAATTATTGAAAAAGCCGCGGCAGGGGCCATATAGTATCTGAAAGGTGAAAACAGGTGGGTATGCTGTTTTATGTATCTGAAGGCTTTCTCCATCTCATTAACGCTTATTCTGATGTCCTTGAGTGACAGAATAAGGGAGCATAAACGCAGGACCCTGGAAGATGCCTTAAAGCGAAAATGTTTTCTGAGCACATGATAATTGTCGATGAAAAGGCTTATGACCTGGCGCCTGAGGTTTTCCATTCCGGCACCCCCATGTTAATGCTGTGACTATTATAACATTGCCCGGATATTTCTCACTTTTTCCCGGGGCATTTGATAAGTCTTCCTTTTTTGGGCCGCATCTGGTACAATCCAATCAAGACAATCCCATACAACGTGGTGCTTTCGAATATGAATACGGCATCATCATATATTCCGCAGACATGAACCATGGCATGATTTAGTGCGTCAAATAAGACGAAGGAGGGCTGGCCTGTGGCTCCTTCTGATAAGATGGGCGAAATAACGAGGCTGGTGGAACAGTACGGGAATGACGTGTTGAGAACGGCATACGTAATTCTCAAATCCAGGGAACTGGCCGAGGATGCATACCAGGAAACATTCCTGAGAGTATGCAGGTATTATGACAGCTACAGAAAAGAGTGCAGCGAGAAAACATGGGTTACAGGTATTGCAGTAAATGTCTGCAGGGACTACCTGAGAAGTGCATGGAAGCGAAAGGTTACGGTAACCGACGATTTCAGCGTACATACTTCAGAAAGCAATACCGAGGATGTTATAGAAGAAAAAGGCGAAAAGGAAGAATTGCTGCGTTCCATAATGAAACTGCCGGATAAATACCGTGAAATAATACATCTGTTTTATTATCAGGATTTGGATATAAAGGAGATATCCAGGATTCTAAAGATACCTGGGGGAACTGTAAAAAGCAGGCTTTTCAAGGCACGTGCTTTGCTGGCCGACATGTTGGGAGGTGAGGCTCATGGCTGATATGGAGAAGAAGCGCAACAACGGCATGGTCCTTGACGATGGCTGGCTCAGGGATATGTACAAGGCCGGACTTGACGGGTTGCAGGCCTCCGATGAGCTTGTAAAAACAACCCTTGAAAATTGCCGGGCAGAACTTGGAAAAGCCGGAAAGAGCAATAAGGTTCGCAAAAATATATCTTTACGCAGGGCAGTATTAATGTTTGGTACACCAATTGCCGCCTGTCTTCTGGTACTGGCATTGATTCTTAATTTTAATGGACTGATTAGCATGAAAAACACAACGGAAGGCGCCGTTCCGCAAGACTCTGCTGCAGCTGAAAGTGCGCCGGAAAAATCGGCTGCCATTGCGAAAGTTGGCGGAAATCAGTCCCAATACGCGCTCAGATATGACCAAGAGAATGCAAGTGAAACCGATAAACAGAGTACAAATGAAAAAACGGCAGTAATGGATGTACAAATCTCGTTTGCAGAGAGTATCAAGGCGCCGAATTCTTTGAATTCTTTTGAAATAGGCGATATCCGGTCAAAGACCGACGAAAACGTTCCATCCGATGCAGCCTTGGCCGTCGCAGAAGCCTATAATACTGCAAACGGCACCAAATATACATTATATGAAAATAAAACGGTTACAGTTTATACGTTAAAAAGCGGCGGAGTAAATGTACAGGAAATCCGGAAAGCAGAGAACTTTGATGAAATTATCGGGAAGCAGCAGTATCATCTCCTGCCGCTTCGGGATGAAAACCAAAAGTTAACGATGATGCTTCCGGTTGTGGAATCAGCGGTTTCTTATTCCGATTATTCCAATGCGCCTGCCGACATTGTTTACACCAATAAGGGAAGGACATGGCTGTCCTCGGCTTACTGGGGCATTAAGACAGAACAGCTCAATGCGGAATTTCTGCTGAACAGGGAGGAACATCTGCGGATTGTGAAAGAAACGTTCGGCACCGAAAGCATAAACGATTACAAGATTATAGATATACAAAACGGTAATGATTTTGTCATCGTCATTAAAGCCGACGGTGCGGAATATGCCATACCATGCTTTAAAACCGTATATTCGGATGCAGTGGAGAACTACAAAGCCTATCATTCAAAAGATGTATTAAAATCACTTGTCGACAGCCTTGAAACAAAGTGAAGAGCATATTCCAATACTGACAAATAAAAACATAGAATTAACCGGGAAGTTGTAAAATAAAATGCCGTAATATATAGAAAACTCATGGTAATCCATTGTAAAATGTTTAATAACCAAAGAAAAACATTAGCAAAGGAGTACCATGAGTTATATATGAATAATAA
>Ga0134090_1000350_pt1 | contig 42592 bp, 33 predicted proteins | sample 1_4taG_FD_94453 | JGI IMG/M metagenome (GOLD analysis project Ga0134090, IMG submission 94453) | Switchgrass degrading microbial communities from high solid loading bioreactors in New Hampshire, USA - 1_4_20_6_A1 metaG | ecosystem: Engineered > Bioreactor > Semi-continuous > Anaerobic >...
ATTTTATTTGGTATTCTCGCCATATGCGGAGATATCGGCTGTTCTTTGGGACCGTGGATAACCGGCATGATATCCGGCTATTTTACAAAAAACGCACGTTCAGCTTCTTTTTTTGCCGAAAGAGGATTTGATGTAACTCAGGCCGCCATTAGAATCGGACTTTCTGCGGCCCTTATATTTCCCGTTTCCATGTTGATCGGGTTACTGTTTGCAAAAAAAGAGAACACAACCATGATCAAAAAATAATTGCTCATGGTTATGTTCTCTTCGGCAATACCCCGAACAATGTTAAATAACCGCATCAACCCTTTTTACAATTATCAGTTTATCCCCTTCTTTAACCTGGTCGTTTTCCAGTTCGTTTATATCCATGATTGTATCCACAGTGGTATGATATTTCTTTGCAATATTCCACAAAGTATCGCCTTTCTTCACAATATAACCGATGATACCCGGCATGGCCTGGAGTTTTTCCAGATCCAAATCGGCCACTTCAAGATCCGTAATAATCGGTTCCGTGATCTTTTCAAATACAATTGTGTTCAAATTCATTACAGCCTTAACTTCAATTTCCTCTCCGTCAAGCATCATCACACTTAACTGATCAAGGTTGGGCCTCACTTCATAATTGCTGTTTGCATTAAAGCCTTTGACTTCTATAACCTGAGAGAACGGTATGGCCCCTTTAAGGGAACACAGAGGCATGGCATCGTCCTCGGAAATATAAAGGATATCCAAATCGATTATTCCTTCTACCGTAAGCTCGGAATCTTTGGGTATAATATCGTCAATTTTAATTGAACCCTCGGAATGGCAGATTTGAAGGATTTTAGGCAATTTATCCGGAACGCGGATATGGTCGGCTATGCGGTATTTACTGTTGTTTTTAATTACAAGATTTTCATAAGTGGCATCACATACCACGGGAGTTATCTCTTTGCTGGGACTGTATACGTCAGAAAGGATTTCCGCTTCCTGCACGTCATAAACCTTTATAGCCATTTCCAGAATTACTTCCAGATCAATTACCCTTTGCTCACCGTCGGAATCCGGTTTTATCTCTATGTTTGTATTGATAATCCTGAATGTAATATCTTCTATCATATTCTCATTGCATCCGTTGCAGTCGACGGTTCCTCCGAAAGCCACATCCGTTTCATAATATTCTACCGGACTTTCCTCATTTTCACCCGTATAAAGGATGAATAAAGTAAGTTCCCCTTTAATCGTAAATCTGTCTTCCAGTAACCTTGCTTCTATATTGTTTAAGCGCACGGCGCTGAAAAGAACATTGACAACATTACTTTTGTTGGTCGGCAGGACGATCTCGTCTTTTATACGGAATGTGTCCTTTTTGTCTATACATATATCCGTTATTTCTATTTTCTTGCTTATATATTGTACATCTTCGTCCCCTTCCACAGAGACGCCGGTTTCTTCATCATATATTTCCTCGATAGATACATACAGGCTTACGATAGATTTCACGCTTATTTTTCTCGAATTTATCATCTCAGCAGTCAAGTCTTCCAATTCCCATTTTACAAATGCCTCGTCGTCCGCACAGGCCGGATCCATGTTAATTACTTCGTCAAACGGGATCTGGCCCGAGATGTTATGTATCGGTCTTGCGTCATCGGAACTGAAATACAGAACATTAAAATCAAGCTCACCCTTTACGACGAGCTTACCGTTCATGGCCTGGATATCATTAATTTTTACTGCTCCCTGCTGTGTTATTATCCTATCGATATCCGGTTTTATATCGGGAACATTAAAATCGTCGTCCAATGTAAGCTGCAGGGTACTCTTACATTTCAATTTATTCATATGAATATTCTTTTTTACTAACTCCACAGGTCTCCCTCCTTGAATTTGGACACAGAATTAGAATGCCTCTGACATATCATATTCATTCAGGAGGGTATTTATGAATTTTACATATAACTTTTACGATTCTTTTGATCAATATATTTATAAATACCGCCGACGATTTTCTTAAAAAACGTGTTTTATAGTAACTTTTATTTACATAAAAAAAGCCGAAACCATAATATCTACGGTTTCAGCCACAAGTTTAATATTTATCTGCACAAAATAAGCTCAATGTCTCTGGTCAAAACATCAGTATAACTATATGACATAGTCCTTACGGGCATATCATTGCTTCCCAGAGTTGTCACCAAAAATATGCTTGAGTAAGTCTCGGATATTATGCCTTCCGTTTCATCTATTCTGTGTCTGCCCCTGTTTATTCTTACTTTTACTTTCTTCCCCGTATGGCTTTTAACAGCATTCCGTACTTTATTAACATCCGCCTGATTGATCATGTTTACTCCTTACTAATGCATATATATCCATTCCGACTGATATAATTTAATGGATATATTAACATTGATTTATAACATATTTTATGCAGCATGAACATTATAACATGAAATTCTTGTAACTGTCAATTAATTTTCAGACAATTCACGGGTATATATGGGTTTTTGCCGATAAATATGCACAGTAAAATAATAAATTTTTGTTTATTTTTATAGAATAATTAATAATGTATAAATATTTATGTCTACCTGTTTTTGGAATTATGCACAAATTACTTCTGTCAGATGTAATTAGATTGATAAATTTTACTGAATTTGCAAATACAATATATGGTTGTTAATTAAAATATTAGCACAAAATGTTGCGTTTTCCATACGGGACATATTTCTTGCTAATCTACTCAAAAACTATATTTTTATCCATATATTCAAGTTTCACGACAATATACGGATATGAAACTCCCTGCGTCACCATATCATCCTGCGATGGGCCAATCAGGTTGGTATCTATATAGATTGCGTTGTCAGTAAGGAAAAGTTCCTCCACTGCGATACTGTAACCGCCGCTGTTTTGCTTGCCGTATCCGACCGCAATATACAGATAGTCTTTGTTGGCATAAGTCAGCCTGAAAGGTTTTTCTTTCTTTTCGTCGATTATTTCTTTTAATTCTCCCGGTAAATCGGCTTCCTCCACAACGGTAAAATCCAGATCCCTTATTTTCTTTATTTTAGTTTCATCCTTCTTGCAACCCGCCAAGGCAAAAGCTGTAATAACAATTAATATAAGACTCAGTAAAATCTTTTGCCTCTTCATTAAAAATACCCTCCATAAGATGTCTTTTATTTACTTAATCTTATGAAGGGTTTGGCAAAAAAATTCATTTTTCTTATACTACTCTTGCTTCAAGATCATTTTCTCCCATATCGATGAGAATTGTATCACCGGTTCCTACCCGATCGCTTAAAATGAGTCTTGCGCTCAAGGTCTCCACATTTTTCTGCAGATAGCGCTTAAGCGGCCTTGCCCCGTATACGGGATCGTAAGCCCTTTGAACGATGTAATCTTTTGCCGTTTCGGAAACCTTGATGGTAATGTCCCTGTCTTTAAGCCTCCTGTTTACATCGGCTATCATAAGATCTATTATACTATTTATGTTTTCCTTTGTAAGAGGCCTGAACATAATGATCTCGTCCAGGCGGTTCAGAAATTCCGGTCTGAATGAAGCCTGCAGTTCCTTCATAACCATATCCTCACATTCCGGGCTTATCTCTCCCTTTTCATCGACTCCTTCCAGAAGATATCTCGAACCGATATTGGATGTAAGAATGATTATGGTGTTCTTAAAATCCACCGTCCTGCCCTGGGAATCGGTCACTCTTCCGTCATCCAGGATCTGAAGCAATATATTAAATACATCCGGGTGGGCTTTTTCAACTTCATCAAAAAGAATTACCGAATACGGCCTTCTTCTTACCGCTTCAGTAAGCTGGCCTCCCTCTTCATAGCCTACATATCCCGGAGGCGCTCCAATAAGCCTTGAAACCGAATGCTTCTCCATGTATTCGCTCATGTCTATCCTTACAATATTTTCTTCATTGTCAAAAAGGCTTTCAGCCAAAGTTTTTGCGAGCTCGGTTTTTCCTACACCGGTAGGGCCCAGGAACAAGAATGACCCTATAGGCTTTTTGGGATCTTTTATTCCAGCTTTTGAACGGAGAATTGCATCCGATACCTTTCTTACCGCTTCGTCCTGTCCGACCACCCGTTTATGAAGATAAACGGGAAGGTTAAGGGTTTTGTTTCTTTCGCTTTCCGTAAGCTTTGCAACGGGAATTCCGGTCCATCTTGACACAATCCTTGCAATTTCATCCTCGGTTACGCTTTCGCGGACCATACGGTTACCGTTGCTTTTAAGCTGCTCCTCTTCTGCCTGAAGCCTTTTTTGAAGTTCCGGCAGCCTTCCGTATTTCAATTCGGCGGCTTTATTAAGATCATAATGCCGTTGGGCAAGTTCAATCTGCTTATTAACCTCTTCCAGTTCCTCCCGCAGTTTCTGGACCCGTTCAATACCTGCCTTTTCATTTTCCCATTTGGCCTTGGCGGAGGTAAATTCTTCTTTAAGATCCGCCAGTTCTTTCTGAAGTTCTTCCAGTCTCTCCATGCTTAACCGGTCATTTTCTTTCTTAAGGGCGGCCTCTTCAATCTCCATCTGCATAATTCTTCTTTGCATATCGTCCAGTTCCGTCGGCAGTGAATCGAGCTCCGTCTTTATCAGGGCGCAGGCTTCGTCCACCAAGTCTATGGCCTTGTCGGGGAGGAAACGATCGGATATATAACGATGTGATAACGTGGCCGCACTTACTAAAGCCCCGTCGGTAATTTTTACGCCGTGAAACACCTCATAGCGTTCCTTCAGACCTCTTAATATGGATATGGTATCTTCGACGGTCGGCTCGTCGACCAGCACCGGCTGGAATCTTCTTTCAAGGGCCGCGTCCTTTTCAATATATTGACGATATTCATTAAGGGTTGTGGCTCCTATACAGTGAAGCTCCCCTCTGGCAAGCATAGGCTTTAACATATTCCCGGCATCCAGGGCTCCTTCGGTCTTTCCGGCTCCTACAATCGTATGAAGCTCGTCTATGAACAATATAATCCTGCCTTCGCTTTTCTTGACTTCTTCCAGTACGGCTTTTAAACGCTCTTCAAATTCTCCCCTGTACTTGGCTCCGGCAACCAAAGCTCCCATATCAAGGGCAAAAATCATTTTATCCCTTAAGGAATGTGGAACGTCACCTTTTACTATCCTTTGGGCCAGTCCTTCAACCACGGCGGTCTTTCCTACGCCGGGTTCACCTATAAGAACGGGGTTGTTTTTGGTTTTTCTGGACAATATCCGTATGACATTGCGAATCTCGGCATCCCTTCCTATAACCGGATCAAGCTTTTGCTCTCTGGCCATGGCCACCAGATCATGACCGTATTTTTCAAGAATGTCATATGTCGCTTCGGGATTGTCGCTTTCCACCCTTTGGTTACCTCTTACACTCTGCAAAGCTTTAAGGAAGGCATCCCTTGTAATATTAAACTCCCGGAATAAATCCTTGACGTTCTTTCCCGCATATTGAAGCATGCTTAAGAAAAGATGCTCCACCGAAACATAAGAATCACCCATATGTTTTGCTTCATCTTCCGCATACATCAGCACCTTGTTCAGGTCGTTTCCTATATATATCTGACCGCCTGCAACCCTGGGCCGCCTGTTTAGCAAACCTTTCACCTGAGCCGTGAAAACATCGGTGTTTATCCCCATTTTTTCAAGCAACTTTTTAATCAGGCTTTCATCCAGGGTAAGCAGGCTGTAAAGCAAATGTTCAGTCTCTATTTCCTGATGACCGTATTCGTAGGCCAGTTTTTCACAATTCTGAACCGCAAGAACGGAATTTTGTGTAAATTTATTGATATTCATAGGCTCCTCCTTATCCCGCAATAAACTTGAGTTTTTAATCAACTTATAATTGTGCTTGTTCTATTACAACTATAACACCAATGGTAAAAAATTTCAAGATACTTTTAAATTATTAAATGATTTATATATATTATTGATAGTTGTTTACATTTTATATCTATGAAACTGTTGACACCTTATAAGACGCTTTATAAACATTTATAAACAGGTGATCAGTAAATGGCAGACCATGATATTAATGAATTTTTAACAATGTATATAATTCCACAAACCGCAAAGTTCTTGCTTATATCATAGCCAAATGCAGTAATACAGCCGATATCAGTGATATTTTTCAGGAAACCTATACGGAACTTTATAAAATTATATCTAAAAGAAGTGTTAAATATATCAAAAGCAGCGAAGCATTGGTTATGAAGCCGTATATGCAAAACATATATGATAAACAATGAAAATATTATTTATGACGATATAGCATGGCTTGACATTAAAATACCGGAAGACTGTAAAGTTATAGAATACAACAATGATATATTGGAAAAATATTAATCAAGCTGCCGTATAAGAAATTAACCGTTATACGGCAGCTTGACATTCATTATGATATTATATTCCGCTGGATCCCGATTTACATATCCTGTACTCCAACAAGCTCATACCCCGCTTCTTCAATAGCCTCTTTGAAAATATCATAAGATATTTCCTTATCAAGCTCTACAACTGCGTTTTTCCCTTCCAGACTGGCCTTGGCGGATATTACGCCGTCAAGTTCCGTCAAAGCTTCCTCCACATGCCTTACACAGTGACTGCAGGACATACCGTTAATAAGTAATTTCTTCTTCATAATAATCCCTCCTGTTAAACTATAATAATTTTTATTCGGATAAAAATAATGTTAACGTTTTTCTACCCGCTATTTTGAACTAAGGCTGTATTTACATCAGGTTTTACTTTTTAGCTGCTGATTTACCGGTCCTATATATTTAATGTCCTATTATTTGTCATATTAATTTCTGCAAATTTACAGGCTTGCAGGCTTAAACCTGCGCAAACGCAGGGCGTTGGTTACCACCGAAACGGAACTTAAACTCATGGCGGCACCCGCAATCATGGGGTTAAGCAGCGGCCCTCCGAAGATATGAAGTATTCCCATGGCAACCGGTATTCCTATGGAGTTATAGGCAAAAGCCCAGAACAAATTCTCTTTTATGTTACGGATGGTGGCTCTGCTTAACTGTATCGCCGTCGCCACGTCTTTAAGATCGCTTCTCATAAGTACGATATCCGCAGACTCTATTGCCACATCCGTACCGGAACCTATGGCAATGCCGATATCGGCCTGGGCCAGCGCCGGGGCATCATTGATTCCGTCTCCCACCATGGCTACTTTGCTTCCTTCCGACTGCAGTTTTTTCACTTCCTCAGCTTTGTCCTGGGGCAGCACTTCCGAAAGGACTCTGTCTATGCCGACCTGTTTTGCTATCGCATGGGCGGTCTTTTTATTGTCCCCCGTTATCATGGCCACCTTAATGCCCATTTTATGCAGTTGTTCAATGGCTTTTTTACTGGTTTCCTTTACCGTATCGGCTACGGCAATAATACCGGCAAGCCTCCCTGACACGGCAATGTACATGGGCGTTTTGCCGTCGTCAGCCAGTTTGTCGGACAGTTCTTCCCATTTATCCATGGAAATATTTCTGTCCGCCATAAGTTTTCTGTTTCCCAAAAGCACCGTTTTTTCGTCTATGGTAACTTCAATACCGTGGCCGGGAATGGCTTTGAAATCCGAAATATTTTTTGTCTTAATTCCCAGTTCCCCGGCGTGTTTTACGATGGCTTCACCCAAAGGATGCTCGGATCCTTTTTCCGCCGACGCTGCTATCATTATCAGTTCTTCCTCAGTAATATTCTCAGCCGCATATACATCGGTAACCTTTGGTTTTCCTTCCGTTATGGTTCCTGTCTTGTCAAACACCACGGTATCTATCTTATGGGCTATTTCCAGCGCCTCCCCGCTTTTAATAAGTACTCCGTATTCGGCGCCTTTCCCGGTTCCCACCATAATGGCGGTAGGAGTCGCAAGCCCAAGGGCGCAGGGACAGGCTATAACCAGTACCGATATGAAAATCGTAAGAGCGAATACGGCACTTTCCCTGCCGAAAAAATACCAGCCCAATCCTGACAGGACGGCCAGAATCATTACTATCGGGACAAAATAACCCGCTATTACATCTGCCAGTTTCGCAATTGGGGCTTTGGAACCCTGGGCGTCTTCAACCAGTTTGATTATCTGGGAAAGAACCGTGTCTTTTCCCACTCTGGTAGCCTTATACTTAATACTACCGTTTTTATTTATGCTGGCTCCTATAACGGTATCCCCCACATTCTTTTCGACGGGAATGCTTTCACCGGTCAGCATCGATTCGTCAACGGAAGTGGTTCCTTCTATTACAATGCCGTCCACCGGAACCCTTTCGCCCGGTTTTACCACGATTATATCCCCGACTTCAACCTCGTCTATGGGAATTTCAACTTCGGAATCATTTCTCATAATAACGGCAGTTTTCGGTGTCAAACCCATAAGTTTTTTTATGGCTTCCGAAGTTTTCCCCTTGGATACCGTTTCAAAATATTTTCCCAACGTTATCAAAGTAAGAATAACCGCTGCCGATTCGAAATACAATTTCATCGCATAACTGTCGTTTCCCCTGATTATCTGAATTGTGGCAAAAATTCCGTAAACAACCGCCGCGCCGGTACCGATGGCTATTAAAGAGTCCATATTGGGGCTGCCTTTTAGCAGTGTCTTAAAGCCTACTATATAATAACGGTAACCCATTACTGCCACCGGAATTGTCAAAAATAACTGTACCAGTGCAAATCTCAAAGGATGCATCATGGGATCAAGAAAATGCGAAAGCGGAAGTCCTGTCATATGTCCCATGGAAATATACAGGAGCGGAACGGTAAATATCAATGATATGATGAACCTTGTCCATAAGGCCTTTTTCTCTCTGTCCTTTCTGTCTTTGTCCGCATCAACGGACATTTCTTCGTCGACAGCCTTGTATCCGGCCTTTTCAACAGCTTTTTTAATTTCTGAAACCCTTATCAGATACGGATCATAACTGACGGTCAGCTTTTCCGTAGCCAGGTTAACCTCGGCGTTTTCAATTCCGTTCAGCTTCTTTACGGCTCTTTCTACGGCTCTTACACAAGCCGCACAGGTCATTCCTTCTATTTTCAAAGTCTTAACAGCCGTATCCGCGACTGCTTTATATCCGGCTTTTTCTACCGCATTCTGAATAATTTCGTTATTTATTTTATTATCGTCATATTCCACGGTCAGTTTCTCCGTAGCCAGATTTACATTGGCGCTGGCAATTCCGTCAATTTTTTTAACGGCCCTTTCAACGGCTCTTGCACAGGCCGCACAGGTCATTCCTTCTATCTTAAACGACTTATACATATAAGCCCTCCTTTCCGGCTTAATTATTTTTCCGTAAGCTTTGACAATATGTCGATAATTTCATCTATTTTTTCGTCTCCCTTATTATGTTCAAAAGCTTCTTTCACACAATGGTACATGTGCTGCTTCAGGATCAGTAAATTTGCTTTCTTTAACAATGACTGGGTTGCAATAATCTGATTGGAAACATCCACACAATATCTGCCTTCTTCGATCATCTTTATTGCCGCTTCAATCTGCCCCCTTGCGGTTTTTAACGCGAGCAGCGCTTTCTTTTTTTCGTCATTCATCTTTCTTCATATTCGGCCCGGCTATCCGCAGCCTTGTTTACTCCTTTCCGTTCATTATTTACTTATTCTTTCACCTTGTTTCATTACCCCTACCCATATGGGGAGGGGTATATATAAAATATACCTTTATTTATAAATTGTCAATATATTCGCTATATAATTTTTTTATAATTATTTTTGTATTGTTTTCCTGCTTTTAACGACCTGTCTTTTTCCCTTTATTTCCCTTTAAATATTTTATTGTTTTCCATTAATACCCGCCGCTATTTTTATATTTGCCGCAAAGCCCAAGAATAATTCCTGCGTTTTTAAGCATATTTATAATGGATAAACTTTCTTAAAAGCATTTTACACATTCACCGATTTTTACGTTCAGCTTATTTCAGCCGGATAAGCAATCATGCAAGGAGGTAAAAAAGTGAAAGAAAAGAAGTATATCTGTCCCATTTGTCACAGCGACAATCTTTATCTTAAACATGAAGCCAGTTATGTATATTCATATAAAATTGATTCCGATGCTCCGGGGGTCAAAAATACCTCTACTTTTTCACCTTATTTATACGACAGAAGAGAGCAGACGGCTTCCCGCGAATATTTGGAGTGTGACAACTGTAAAACCAAATATTCTGGTGAATTGCTCCATAAATTTTTAAATTGATTTATAATTTGAATTATTTTTTTATGTATTATAATTACTTTTCATAAACGTATACTACAATGAAAACGCGCGAAGGAAACTTTATGAAGAAGCATATTCTCACTGAATAAAAAAGCTGTCCCAATATTAAGGTTAACTGCATATCAAAGGTTTAGAAATAATGAGACATATAACCGGATACACAGTGCCCTTAATAATTCCCTGGAGACAGCTTATATTTTATACCCAATATTAAATTATTCTACAGAATTGATTCTATGGTTAAATCATGTTCTTTAGACAAATCAATAAATGTATCTCCGCAACGGATTACGGGCCTTGACAAGGCGAATTTATTAATCATTACTACCTCTCCTATGCGACCGTCGTTAAGACATACCTCATTGTGAAGATAGCATTGGCTGATTCGTTCCAAAAATACCATCAAATAACCGGGATCAAATTTTAAGAAACCATCCTTTTCAAAGCTTTCAACCACATCAAAAGGACATATGGCCTTCCTGTAAATACGATTGGATGTCATTGCATCATATACGTCCGCGATGGCAACTATTTTTGAAAAATTCTCTATCTGGTCACTCTTAAATCCGTTCGGATATCCGCTTCCGTCACATCTTTCATGATGCATCAGGGCGGCATATTTGACCCGAACATCTATATCCAGATCTTTCAATATCTGAAATCCCTTAACAGTGTGCAGTTTTATTTCTTCAAACTCTTCTGCGGTAAGTCTTCCCGCTTTCGTAATAATTTCCCTGGGCACAAGCATTTTTCCGATATCATGAAAAAGTCCCGCCAATGTTAAAATTTTTGTCTCTTCCTTGGACATTTTTAGCCAACCGGCAAAAACATTGCATATAAGAGAAACATTCAGACAATGAACATAGGTCATGTCATCGTAATCCCTTATAACATGCAGCATTTCAAATATATGTAAGCCGCTTCGTCCCTGACTTAAAACTTTGTCGGTCCCTTTCAGCAGACTGTCTATATCTATTGAGCCCTCGCCTTCAGCCACTTTTTGAAACCCGCTCTCCAGTTCAGAAATGGTCTCAACATAAGTTTGATTAAATTTTTTGAATTCGGGTGTTTTACGCAGCTTTTCCAGATAAGATTCTTCCTGAGGCTCCCCCTTATATACAGATAATCCATATATATTATAAAAGCGAAGCTTTGTTATCACCCGATCATCAAGCCTTGTGCCTTTTGTAATAAGCAATTGGTCGTTTGGTGTATAAACGTCGGCAGCCACAATCATGCCGCTTACCGCCTGGTCTGTCCTTATTTTGATAGCTTCCACTTTTTTATACCCCCAATCAAGTTTTGACAAAATCCCCAATACCTAGTATACATATAAGTATAAAAATTTACAAGAGTTTAGTAAAATTATTACCATTTATACATATGTTTCAGCAATGTTAAATTATTTATATTATTTACGATTGTTTTAATCTAATTTTGACGCTTTATTATACAAAAAGATTATAAATCCATAATAATATCATATATTTCATCCACTGTAGCGGCAATATAATCCGCACCGGCCTCTTCCAGTTCTTTTCTGCTTCCGAAACCGTATAAGACACCTATTGAGGCAATACCTACAGCCTTAGCTCCCAATATGTCATATTTACGGTCTCCCACCATAACAACTTTATCAAGATCGGTTATTGAATTCCTTTCCAGGGCATACCTTATCACCGATTCTTTGTCGTCTCTGCTTTTGTCAAAGGTGGCTCCGCAAATATCGTCAAAATAATGATCCAAATAGCAGTATTTCAGTATCCTGACTGCATAGTCTTCCGGTTTGGATGTGGCTACGATAAGGTACTTACCGGCTTGTTTTAATTTAATTAACAGGTTTTCAATCCCGTCATAAACCTTATTTTGATATATGCCTTTTTCTGAATAATATTTTCTGTATTCGGCAGTGGCTGCTTCCGCTTTCTCTTCACTGAAACCATAATATTCCATAAACCCATCCCTAAGAGGAGGTCCGATATGTTTCGTCAAACTGTCCAGATCATCTATAAATATATTCATGGCCTGCAATGCATACTGAATAGATTTCGTTATTCCTTCTTTGGGATTTGTTATTGTTCCGTCCAAGTCCATCAAAATGAAGTCCATGTCTCTTTCCTTTCATGTCGATTATAATGTAAATATCTTAAGCATATATTTTAATTTTCAGGTTTTCTTACCTGCTTTATACTTTTTTCAACTTTTTTTCTGGGGATCATAATCTGATGTCCGCATCCAAGGCATTTTAACCGAAAATCCATACCTGTACGCAATATCTCCCATTCACTGCTTCCGCAGGGATGGGGTTTTTTTAATTTTATTATATCGCCGACATTAAGATCCATTCCTGCCCCTCCTGTTGATTCTGTTATTGTTTTCACATGTATACAATGTATTCATAGTATACCATAATTTAAATAAAAATTAAAACTGCCAGTTATTTAATTTTACATAATAAAAAGAGGCTTTTGCCAAAATGATTTACATTCTGCAAAAGCCCCTGCCATATCTATGTCAAGCAGCCGAATATTTTGGTACGGTATCAGGGCAGTAATCCGTTCACGCTCGGTAGAAAGTGAAAGGGATTCGGTTGCGAATAATCAAAGATATGTAATCCCTGATATTGTATTGCTTATTTATCATGCGTTTAAAGATTACCTGCTTTAAGGCCGTGATTACTGCTCTGTTTACCGATTATTTTTTACTATATTATACTCTTCATATATCAATTTGTGACTGTACTTCGGGCATCAATTATTCTTCACCCAATCTTTTCAAAAGCTCTTTTCGCCGATCTTCATAACCGGGCTTTCCGAGAAGCGCAAACATATTGGCCTTATAGCTTTCGACACCGGGCTGGTCAAAAGGATTTACTCCCAAAAGATATCCGCTTATTCCGCAGGCGAATTCAAAGAAATAGAATAACTGTCCCAGGTAATATTCATTTTGTTCAGGAACGTTAACCATAAGATTGGGAACATTACCGTCCGTATGAGCAAGTATGGTCCCTTTCATCGCACTCTTATTGATAAAGTCAACGCTCTTTCCAGCCAGATAATTCAGTCCGTCCAAATCCGACTCTTCTTCTTCGATAAAAATTTCGGCCGAAGGTTTTTCTACATTTACTACGGTTTCAAAAATAATTCTCTGACCGTCTTGTATATACTGGCCCATGGAATGCAAATCCGTGGTAAAATCAACAGATGCGGGATATATACCTTTATTATCCTTGCCTTCACTTTCTCCGAAAAGCTGCTTCCACCATTCGGAAACATAATGTAAAGAAGGCTCGTAATTTACCAGTATTTCAATATTCTTTCCTTTCCTAAGAAGGATATTTCTTGCGGCTGCATAAAGCATGGAATCGTTCTGTTCATAAGGAGCCTTAAGGCAATGCTTTCTCATGCTTGCCGCACCTTCCATAAGCTTATCTATATCGGCACCGCTTACTGCTATCGGAAGCAGTCCGACTGCCGTCAGTACCGAATAACGTCCCCCGATATCATCAGGTACAACAAATGTTTCATAACCTTCCGTATCGGCAAGATGCTTTAATGCCCCCTTGGATTTATCCGTTGTGGCATAAATCCTTTTTGCGGCTTCCTCCTTGCCGTACTTTTCAATCAGCATCTTCTTGAATACACGGAAAGCGATGGCCGGTTCTGTCGTGGTTCCCGACTTACTTATTACGTTGATTGAGAAATCCCTGTCTCCGATGACATCCTTAAGATGACTCATATATGTGCTGCTGATATTGTTTCCTACAAAATAGATTTCCGGGGTTTTTCTTATATCTTTTGACACGCAATTGTAGAAATTATGTCTTAAAAACTCAATGGCAGCCCTTGCCCCCAGATAGGAACCTCCGATACCGATAACCAAAAGAACATCAGAATCTTTCTTAATTTTATCGGCGGCTTTTTTTATACGCGAAAACTCTTCCTTATCGTAATTTACGGGAAGGTCAATCCATCCCAGGAAATCCGCTCCGGGGCCTTTACCTTTCAGCAACTCTTCCTTCACCGTACTTACGGTTTCTTTCATCATATCAATCTCAGCAGGGCGAATGAATTTGCTGGCCGTATTAAAGGTGAAACTAACATTTTTTATCATACGTTCTCACTCCTTACTTTTTTATATATTAACGCACCGTGGTCATAGATTCAATCAGTCCTTACATTGCCCCACTATAATAATACATTATTTCCATAATCTCAAGCAAAAAATTCACGCAAAACATCTTCAATCAATTTTTCTTCCTCGGGAGACATGTTTACAAATAATTTAGTTTCACGCTTATCCTTTTTTGATTCTTTTTCCGGCTCTTCTTTATCTGCGGCTATTTCCTCTATACTCTCATTAATAACTTTTACCTGCGGCTTATCCGCCTCTTGCTTAAACTGCCTATCCCAACCGTCGCCTGCCGCCAAACCGTCTTCTTTGGCAACACTCCCGATTTCTTCCTTGATTTCATCTAAATCCTCATCTTTATTCCTGAATACCGTCTCATTCTGTCTTTTGCTTTCTTCCGCCTTCTTTAAAAGTTCCTCTCTCCTGCGTATAATGGCTTCCCTTTCTTCTTTAAGCCTGCGAAGTTCTTCCTCCCTGCGAAGAGCCGCCAGTCTCTTTCTTTCTTCCTGTTTTCTTCTTTCTTCTTCTTTTCTGGCTTCTTCCAGCTTCCGCCTTTCTTCTTCTTTTCTTAAAGCCTCCAGACGTTTTTCTTCTTTCTTTCTTTTTTTGGCTTCTTTCCGGCTTATTTTTTCTATACCGGTGTCATTATCCTTATCGGTTTTCTGGTTTTTCATCCCGATTGCATTTAAGAAATCCTTGCGGTACTGTTCCAGTTTTTCAGGTTGATTCTGCTCATGTTCCAGTCTGACTTTACAAAAATTTTCAAGATAATCCAGAAGATTTAACCGTATTACCTGTTTTTTCACCGGCAAATTTATCATTTTATCCACAAATATTAATACAGCCCCAGATAAAATACCCACAGCCCCTGTGTATAAAATATCTTCACGAGGGACACCGTAAAAAGCCCCAAAAACCGCACTGATCGGGATAATTAAGAAGTTAAGATACAAAACTTGTCCACTGAAATTTTCCCATGTGGATAATAATAATCCACAAAATCTGTACTTTGTCATACTCTTATCCACAAAAGTATCCACATTATTCACACCGATGTCCAGTTTATAGCAGGTTTCAAATTTAAGTTTCATATGCTTTAATAATTTATTCTTAGTGGACCCCATCTTATCGGACTGCTTTACCAAATATATGTAAACCAGATTTAATATTAAACGGACGATAATTCCCAATCCACACAAAACTGAAAAAGCATAGATAATATAATTTCCCCTGTATAACTCCTGAATCATAAAAACCCCTCTCCTTCCATATTTTTACATATATTATAGCTTGTCTTAAGCCGTTTGAAAAGAGAGGGATAAAAAAATCGGTAGACAAAAAACCGTATTAATTTGTATAAATCGATATCCGATTATTAATTTTTAAGAGCTTAGACAGGAAACAACAATCTTTTATTTACTTATCCGGCACCAAATCCGGTAAACTGATATATGTATCCAAACCGTCATCATATATATCAATGGTATAGCTCTTAGTCTGATAACCCTGTTTTATAAACGTCAGTACATGCCTTCCCAATACCTTTTTAAAGCTTCCCGGCGAAATACCTTTATACTCTCCGTTAAGGTAGACTGAGGCTCCTTTGGGATTCTGAATATAAATAAGGTGTTCCTCATCAACAACAGGATTCATGCTTTCTTCGTCGGCAGGAACATATATTTCTTCAGGATAGCCCTCACCGGGCTCCTGTTCAAGATCCCAGTTATTGTATTCGATATAATCCGAGTCTTTGTCTGAACTTTTATCCGTATTTCCATTTTCATCGGAATTTTCACCGGTATTCCCATCCGGATTTTCTTCGTTTTCAACAACACTGACATTTTCATTGCTGTGCAGTTCCGGAAGTATAATCTGAACCTCTTTACCGGCGGAATCGACCTTCAGACTGCCCCGATAGGTTGCATACCCGCCCAAAGATACCTCAATACTATGCTCACCGCAGATAAGCTTAACGGGATTGGCATAGGATGTCAGTTTGCCGTCTATAAACAGATCCGCTCCAAAAGGGGCAATATCAAACGTTACTTGTCCGTATTTCGGACCCAAATCCCCTAAAGACACCACCGTTTCCCGGTTACGATAAACGGTAATATTCTTTGTTCCGCTGAACTCTCCGTTCTCCGCCGTCAGATTATAATTGCCTTCACGAACGATTACCGTCATGTTTTCCGTAATCTCCTGCACGGATTCATAGCCTATGGAGACACTGCCTCCCAAAAAGGCATCACAATCTGTCAGCCTTACGGTTCCATGGCCTTTTGTTACCACAATGGACCATATGGTTTTATCTATCCCCCGTACCGTCAATTCGTCCTGTATGGCCAGCTCTTCCATGGTTATGAATTTATCGTTATCAATTACAACGGGAGTATCATATACATAATTTGACTTGGCTATTTTTATGGTCTTATCCGTCATATTTATTGTCATATTGTTGACACCGACGTATTCCCAGGCCTTTGATGAAGGTTTAAATTCAATTATCTTGTTTTTAATGCTTTGATAACCGATATCAGCTATTAATCCGGCTTCAACCTGGTCGACGGAAATAGCCTGCCCGTATTTGTCCAGGAAGTTTGACGCACCGGTAAAATTAAGCACAATTTCTTCTTTTCCGTTAATATTATACAACCTGATTGTTTTATTCGTTTTATCGGTTTCAAGAACAATGGCGGTTATATTTTTGTCAGGCTTATTATAGTTTGCTAAATCATCTTCTTCCGCCCCGGAAGACTGACTGCCGAAATTTTGTCTTGCTGAAGATTTCTTATTCTTTCCGGTTTCCATAAAGGCTACGAATAAAATAAAAGTAAAAAAAGACAGACCGATGAGCAGGCTCATAATCGGCCCGACTTTGATACCGAATTTCCTGTTTTTGTTTTTTAAATTATCCATCATGCTACCCTCAACGTTCATTATCATATGTTAATCCTGCACATATACAGTATATCCGCTGACGGATTTAATCAAAAGGTTTAACTCAAATTATCAGGTTAATCCCGTTTATGATATGAAATTCCTGTAAACAACCCTATATCATATATAAATCCATACTAATATTAAATCGGTATCATAATTATAACTTAATACTCAATCATATACAATCCCTTCCTCCTGCCTATATATTGGCGCATTAATTACATTATGCTTTCAAGCCTTCGTAAAAAAGCAATCCTCTTTGGGTTCTGCTCACCTATGCTGCTGAGTTTATTTATATTTCTTTCCGAAACCCAAACCTTCTTCCCGTTGTAATAATAATTGGTTACTTTCCAGAATTTCTCAGGGTACAGTAACAGTATATATAAAATACCAAGTTCGCCTTTTGAAATGGGCCGTATCCTGTCGTAGGCTTCTATAATGCTGTTTCCGTACAAAACATCCCAGTCATTCTTCTCCATTACCTTGCGGATAAACTGGTAGAGATCCGAAATCTGAAGACCGATACGGGCTTTTTCAAAGTTGGTGGTCGCTATTGTTTTACCCCAATCACAGGAAATGTCGGCAGCGGAAATGGACTGATAATATGTCCAGCCGGACGTATTTCCGGCTTTTACAGATACATCACTCTTGTTTTTCAGCATGATAATATTATGGTAATTATAATTACCGTGGGAAATAAGACGTTTTTTTACCGATTCATCCATAATCTGCCTGTAAGCCGAATCAGCCAGTTTTTTTACCGCTTCGATGCCCTGGGCATAAAATTCCTCATAAAAATTCAAAAAAAGAACCTCAAATTCATTCTTCTGGCGTTTATCCCTGATATACCCCTTGACACGTTTAAGCTCTCTGTTACGCTTTTCAAAGGTCTCCTGCAGATTGCTGTCAATATTATGTTCGATTTGATCTCCGGTCAACTCCACTTCCTTTAAAATGCTGTGCAGTCTTGCCAGATTGGCCGATGCCGTTTCAATCTGCGCCAATTCTTTAAGATTACATTCTTCTCCCCAAAACCAGTTCTTGACAATATAACGGCCACCGGACTGATCTTCGGCTATAATGTCACCGTCCGTAGTTTTGACATATAAATCAATATTATGATATCCGTGCATGTACAAGTGTTCTTTTACGATATGCTCAAACATGGCACGGTTCCTGGACCCTTCGTAACTCTTGAACAACTTAAGGCCGCAATCGGTCTCAAGAAGGTAAGCGCCCCTTGCCCTATATATGTTATACACTTTAAGAGGATATTTTTTTAATGCCTCATGGCATCTTTCTTCCACAGCAAATCCACCCCCGCTAATTAAAAATATCCGTCTACTAATATTATGATATATCTGATAAATTCATGAATGAAACAAACAATTTTACGGGATAAACTCCAAATATTTTTATTTCATCCAATTTTTATTAAGGTAAATATTGACAGATTTTTACGCAAGACAACTTTTTGAAAAATATAAGACAGGATGTGTGATGTAACTGTTAAGATTGCACTGATTTGTTATGTAAATGTGAATATCTTTAATAATTATCCGGCAAATGTGTGTAATCGCTTATTTTTTTTATAATAATCCCTACAGATATTAAAAAAATGCCATGCCTTGTATATTTTACGGCTATATGCCGCCATACCGGACATGGCATCTGTCACATGTTTTGTTTATGAAAATTTTTGGCCATATTAAGCAGCAGTTCTTTATTGTTTAAAGACGGGTCTTCGATAACCGCTTCAAGAAGCCGGTTTAATATGATCCCCATTGTTTTTCCGGGCTTAAAACCCGCCTCAATCAGATCCTTACCGCTTATGTTTAATTCCTTCAGGCTGACACATTCGTTCCTGGATATCATTTCCCTGTAAAGACGTTTTGCCTCATTCAGTTCCTTTATCTTAACATCAAACAATTCGGGGTTCTTTCCGCATATATCCGCATAAATCACTTCAAACAGAAGTTCCATATATTCTTTCCCTATTTTTGATGTCGCTCTTCTTATCCCCGCAGGAGTCCGGGCAAAACGATAATCATGCCATCTTATAAGATGAACCACGGCTTCCAAAGTATCATTGTCAAATTTCAAATCCTTTAAAATTCGTTTTGCGGTTACCGCACCTTTTTCCTGATGACCGTGAAAATGATGCTGACCGTCTTCTCCGACCGTAAGGGTACCGGGTTTTTCTATATCATGAAGAAACATGGTCCATCGCAGGATACATCTTTCTCTGGGAGTAAACCTGTTCTCGCCCGTTTTTCCCGCGACCGCACATACCGTTTTTATGGTATGTTCCCCGACGGTATAAGAATGATGAATATTTTTTTGATGGGTTTCCATCATACGATCAAATTCGGGAATTATTATTTTGCTTACACCCAGTTCGTATAAAAGCCTGAGTCTGTCGGGATTGTCCGAAACAAGCAGTTTGGTAAGTTCCATCCTTATCCGTTCGGCACTGATATTTTTCAGCAAGCCAGCTTTCTCCTTTATGGCTTCTTTAGTATTGCTTTCGATCTCAAACCCCAACTGGGCGCTGAAACGAACTGCCCGCAAAATCCGGAGGGCATCTTCTTCAAATCTTTCGGCGGCATTGCCGACACATCTAATAAGTCCCTTTTTTAAATCCTCCATGCCTCCGAACAAATCGACGATGCCTTTTTCCGGATTATATGCCATGGCATTTATAGTAAAATCCCTTCTTTTTAAGTCTTCTTCCAGACGGGACGTAAACGATACTTCCTTCGGATGCCGGTAATCCTCATATTTTCCGTCAATACGGTAGGTGGTAACCTCATAATGATCTTTGCCCAAAAGAACTGTAACCGTACCGTGCATAATACCGGTATCTACGGTTCTTCTGAAGGCCTGCTTAATCTCAAGGGGTTTGGCGGATGTGGTGATATCCCAGTCCTCGGGCTCCTTGCCGAGTATCATGTCCCGGACACATCCCCCTACGGCGTAAGCTTCATATCCGTTAGCGTTTAAAGTATCGATTATATATTGGACTTTTTCAGGAATATGAAATACCATGGTTACCTCCCGACAGATGCTTAAATACTTAACCGGATTATATCAAAGGGTTCGTTATTTTACAAGGAAACGTTCCTTTTAATATGCCTTGCCCCAATAAGCCATAACTTTTGCTGGTCTTCCACAGCAAACACACTTGTCGTCAAGATGCTCCTGCTCAAAAGGCATACAACGGGAAGTAGCCCCGGTTCTTTCCTTTATTTCATTTTCACAGGCTTCATCCATGCACCACATGGCTTTGACAAATCCAGGTTTTTCATTGATAATCTGCTCAAACTCTTCCATATTTCTGGCCACATAAGTGTGGGAATCCCTGTGTTTTCTTGCCCTTTCCAGCATATCGGACTGCATCTTATCAAGAACTTCGGCCACTTTGCCTTCTATCTCGTCTAAAGAAGCAAAGATCTTTTCCCTGGTATCCCTTCTTACGATAACGGCACGGTTTTCCTGAATATCCTTAGGGCCGATTTCTATTCTTATGGGAATTCCCCTCATTTCCTGTTCGCTGAATTTCCAGCCCGGACTCTTTTCGGAATCATCCACTTTGACCTTAAAGTCCTTATTAAGTCTGTCTCTAAGTTCATAAGCCTTTTCAAGTACGCCTTCTTTTTTCTGGTTAATAGGTATAATCATTATCTGGACGGGCGCAATTCTAGGAGGAAGAACAAGACCGCTGTTGTCTCCGTGAACCATAATTATGGCGCCTATAATTCTTGTTGACATGCCCCAGGATGTCTGATGTACGTACTGTAACTGATTATTTTTATCCGTATATTGTATACCGAACGCTCTCGCAAATCCGTCCCCGAAATTATGGCTTGTTCCCGACTGCAAAGCCTTACCGTCATGCATCAATGCTTCGATTGTATAGGTTTCCTTGGCTCCTGCGAACTTTTCTTTTTCGGACTTTTTGCCCTTTATCATTGGGATCGCAAGAACGTTTTCACAGAAGTCCGCATATACATTCAGCATCTGAATTGTTCTAGCCTCTGCCTCTTCTTCCGTAGCGTGAGCGGTGTGTCCCTCCTGCCATAAGAATTCCATGGAACGAAGGAAAGGCCTTGTTGTCTTTTCCCATCTTACCACCGAACACCATTGGTTATATAATTTCGGCAGATCCCTGTATGACTGAATTATGTTTGAATAAAATTCACAGAATAATGTTTCGGAAGTGGGACGAACGCATAATCTTTCCTGAAGTTTCTCGTTTCCGCCGTAGGTAACCCAGGCAACCTCCGGAGCGAATCCCTCCACATGATCTTTTTCCTTCTGCAACAGGCTTTCAGGTATAAAAAGCGGCATATAAACATTCTCAACGCCGGTTTTTTTGAATTCCGCATCCAGCTGTTTCTGAATGTTTTCCCAGATGGCATATCCATAGGGACGCAAAATCATACATCCTCTTACGCTGGAATACTCGACCAGCTCCGCTTTTTTTACCACGTCCGTATACCACTGGGCAAAATCTTCTTCCATCGAGGTTATTTCTTCAACCAATTTCTTTTCCTCTGCCATATTTTTCTCTCCTTTTTTCGTACTTATCAGAATATATAATGATTATACTTAAATTATTGGTTTAATTTATGACTTCAAACAAAATGACTTTTTAAAATATATCCGGCCGGTGCACGGTTCCGCCTTACCGTTACCGTATCTTTATTTTTAAACAATATCACATAGATAATCTATGTAAAATCATTATGAAAGAGTTTTGCCCGTAAATTCTCATGTCCTTAAAAGCCGGCTTCCAATAAGTTCTTTGTTATATTACCATTTAATAAATAGTTTTATATAATAAAAAAAGCCTTTTGATCCCGCAAGGGACCGAAAGACTCGGCGGTACCACCCTTATTAGCATTGTAAATGCTCTCTCTATACCGTTAACGCCGGTTATACGTTGCATTTGTGGATAATATCATCCTTTCATGCAAGGCTCCGAGGGCCGGTTCGAAAACAGTTGCATAAGAAGCTCACACCATTGCTTCTCTCTCTGGGATGCTTATGTTTTCTACTATTCCTCATCATCGCCGATTTAATGTACTTAATTTTATTCCAGTTTGGCCCCTTTGTCAAGTGTATATGAAACCGGTGCCTTCTCGTTCAATAATTTTATAACCGTAATAATTATTATCAGGCCCACAGGCCCCAATATAAACCCCGCCACGCCGAAAAGCCTTAAGCCTATATACATGGATATCAAGGTATACAAGGGTTTTATACCGATTTTGTTGCCTATAAGTTTCGGTTCTAGAACTTCCCGGATAATCTGACATGCCAGATAAGTTGTTATCAGGATTGCCGCCGCGTATATATTTCCGTTTATAAGAGATATTATACTCCAGGGTACAAGAATAAGTCCGGTTCCCAGTACGGGAAGGGCATCCATAAAAGCTATGCTCAATCCCAGCAGCAGGGCATAATCGTTTCCTATAAGCATAAGCCCCGTTACGATACAAAGAGCAATCAGAACCATGATAAGCATTTGAGACCTGAAATATGCCACTCCCATGTCTCCAAGCCTGGAAGTCACCTCGGTAAAATCCCTGAACAGGTCCGTATTCTTATATTTTGATTTAAAATCCGGCAAATCCTTAATAATCAGCGCCGCCGATATGAATATTATCACCAGTATGCCTATAAAGCCGACCGCTTTTACAATAAAATGAAAGGTGCGTGCCGTAATTCCGGGAATTACATCTGCTTTTACCTTGTCAACAATTTTAAGCATATGCTCATCCACCACGGCCCGGACACTTCCTGCCGCCAAACCGAACAATTCGTCACAACTGCTGCAGATATTGTCCAGTTTGCCCGCAAGTATGTTCAGGTAAACCGGTATGTTCCTGACGAAATTAACGAACTGTTTAATCAGTATGTTACCCAGATAAAATATTACCGTAAAAATAATCACAAAGAACAAAACCAGCGAAGCCGAACCAGCGACTATCCTGGGCATTTTAACTTTGTTGGATAAAAATTCGGTAACGGGCCGTACAATCCAGGTTAGTATATAAGCCACAATAAACGGCAGAACAAGCGGCAAAATGAAGCGAAATCCCAGGTACACACCCAGTACTATAACCGCAAGATTAATAAACACTCTTGCCCTTTCACTCATTCCCTCCCATAATTTCATGAAATCACCCCTTAACGGATTCTTGAAAAAACTACCGCCGAATTGAATTGATATTGCCGCCGGATACAGTCAAATTATTACATAATATTTATCATGTAAGAACGCAATCCCGCTTATTTTCAAAAATCTCACAAAATTTCTGATTAAATATAAAAGAGAATTCTTAATTTGAATTCTCTTTATCATTAGTTTTTGTAATAAGTTTTTTTATATCCTCGGGGATAATTTGAAATTATAAAGGGAATATTAACTTGATAAGAAGTTATTTGCAAACCTTGTTTAATGTTTCATTACCAGTTGAAATTTTTTAATCAATCATTTTCAATTTTTATTTGAACAAAACATGCCCCGTCTTGCAAAGAGGATTTTACATTGTTATGGTTTTCAATAACCTTATATTTATCGTCCTGCTGCTTAACTTTTATAATTATATCCTTATTGTACAAAACGGGCTTTTGCTTATTAATTAAATCGTCAGATTTCATGCCATCTATGGTTTCAAAATCTTCTTTATCCGTATCGTCATCCAATATCAGCCTTTTAGGAGATACAAGCATTTTGGGTTTATACTGAGGGTTTTCGTAATACGCTTTTGCTTCTTCCATTATAATATCGGCAATCGTTTCGGGACCGCAGTAAGTGCTGTCGATTATCAGGTCATAATTCGAAAAATCCATATAATTTAAATTATAAATATCCTTATATCGTATACTTTCTGTTTTTGCCCTTTCGGCAATAAGTCTTTTTGCTTCCTCAACCGAAGAATACTTTTCGACGGCCCCCCGTTGGTCGTTCATTATCCGTTCTGCGGCCACATCAAGGCTTACGGACACAAACACCTTGAAGGATTGTTCCACAAAATGCCACGCCAGCCTTGAATCAAAAATAATGTTTTTATCCTTGTTTTCCCTGGATATCCTGGCCGTTTCATCATCGATCATATGATCGTATTTCCGATCACTCATCATAAGCTGATTAAGCTCCAGAGTGCTCAAATTCATTTGTCTGGCAAGTTCCCTTTGAATTTTTCCGGTAGAATACACTTCAAAATTGTATTTTTCTCCGATAAGCCTGGCTACGGTGGACTTGCCGCTTCCCAAATTACCTGTTATTGTGATATGCATAAGCTTACCTTCCTTTTGGATCATAATAATATTATGCAGATATAATTCTTAATGTATTAAAGTATTATATATAAATTTTTCTGCAAATACAACCTTATTCAAATTATTATGTATATTGTTAATAACTAAAATCCGGATCCCATATTTAAAATAAAAAGCCGAATGGCTGATTAATCTCTGTCGCCACCGGCTTCGGCTTTCTTTGATTCCATTGTAATAAGTCCGGCATGAAGCAAGTCAACTTCATCTTTATCATGGGTAATTATTATTACGGTCTTTCCTTTTGTCATTTTCACGACATAATCAATAACTTGTTTCTTTAATTCAAAATCCAGGCCTTTAAACGGTTCGTCCATAATAAGCACATCATAATCCGACAAAAGGGCCCTTGCTATGGCTACCCTTCGCCTCATGCCTCCGCTTAAAGAAGAGACAGGTTTGTTTTCGTAATCCGACAAACCTAGTTCCTTTAAATTTTTATGTATATAATCCTTTGTAAAGTCCCTGCGGCAGACCAGCATGATATTTTTAACGGCATCCCAGTGTTCAATCAGCCTGTCTTCCTGAAAGACGGCAGCAATTTTCTTCCCCTGCAGGCCAATTATGTTTCCGGAATCGGCCTTTAACAGTCCCATCATAATATAGGCAAGGGTTGTCTTTCCTATACCCGAAGCGCCCATAATACAGGTAATATTCCCGCTTTTAAATGTCATGGAAATATTATCAAGAACTTTCTGCCCGTTAAAACTTTTATTAATATTGACAACCTTAATGTCCATGTCCGTCCCTTTCTTAAGGCTTATCTGTGTTTCCCGTATTGGATCCGTAGTGTCTTATTGTTCTTACCACAATCTTTTCAAACAATACGCTGATTATTATTATAACCGCCGTCCATGCAAAAAGCTCTTTAATCATCAGATAAAGTTTTGCTTCATATAAATTTAAGCCTATGGAGTTGGAAGGCCTGCCGATAACTTCCGCAGCAATCCCCGATTTGAAACTAAATCCCAGACCGACCGATACCGCAGACACCAAAAAAGGCAATACCGCAGGAAAATATATTGCTTTTATCCGTTTCCATCTTCCCATTCTGAATACTTTTGCCATCTCGAGCAGTTTTTCATCGGTGCTTTTTAATCCGTACAACAGATTGGAAAAAGATATAGGCATAGCCATTAAAAATGATATTAATACAGAAAGATTTTTTGAACTTATCCAAACCAGGGCCAAAATTATAAACGACGCCACCGGGGTGGATTTGATTATTTTCATAAAAGGTGAAATAAGCTCATATATAAGTCTGCTTTTATAGGAAAAGACGGCAAGTATCGCACCCGTAATTACACCCATGGAAAATCCTATGATAATACGTATGAAGGAATTGAAAATACTGCGCCAGAAGCCGGATGTTTTCGCGAGATCAATTATCGCAAGCAGCACAGATTCGGGAGAGGGCAGAAAAAGTTCCTGATCAATTATTTTACAGGCTGCTTCCCATACTGAAATCCAGAATATAAATACAAGTAACCTGGTGATATAACGCCTGATCCTGTTCACGTTCTTTTTCCCTTCAATGCCTTTTTCCATGTTCTCCATAATCTTGCCCCCTCCTTGTCTGCATACGTTCATTTTGCCTGCCTTTAACCTGCAGCCTTAAGGAATATAGTAGAAATCATCCGCAGGCAAGGCGCCGCCGACGGAATTGGGATTCTGCTCGTACAATATATTAAGGTATGTTTCGGCCATTTCCTTCATGTCAGAGCCGCTTACGAAGGTAATGTTGCAATAAGGGATTGCTTTTTTTGCAACCGCCGCTTTGAACAGGCCGAAGGTTTCCACAAGTTCCGCCGCTTCATCCACATTCTCGTTTACATAATTCGTCGAAGCCTGATACTCGCTTAAGAAATCCTCCACCGCCTGAGGATGATTATCAAGGAAGTCCTTATTTATAACCAACACACCGGTAACGACACCGTTTCCGTCATTCAGGGCTTTCCATTCCTCGTCAATATTTATGGCTATACGTACCTTATCGTTATTCATCATGACAGTTGTGACATAAGGCTGGGGAAGCATGGCTACGGCATCATCAGATTCACTTAATAAGGCCGCCACTTCCGTTGCCTCGGTCTTGTATTCTATATTGACATCCTTTTCGGGATCGATACCGTGGGAGTTAAGCAGATAATTAAGAGTATACTGAGGTGTTGTACCGTATCCTGTCGAGTATATTGTCTTTCCCTTAAGATCTTCCACAGACTCTATTGAGTTGCCGGTTTCGACAATATAAAGGACTCCCAGGGTATTGACTGCCGCCAGTTTTATTTTTCCCTGTGTTTTGTTATACAGTACCGACGCCAGATTACAAGGTACGGCAGCGATATCAATTTCTCCCTTGATAAGTCCGGTACTGATTTCGTCGGCCTCTCCGGCAATCGTAAAATTGTAATTGTGAAGGGCATCGCCGTTTGCGGCATCCTGCATCAGCTTAACCATCCCTATGCCTGTAGGCCCTTTGAGGGCGGCTATGTTTATATCGATTTTTTCCGCAGGCTCTCCGTTTTCGGAAACATTGTCACCGGTTTTTGCTTCTTCGTTGCCCCCTGACGATTCCGCGGCGCCGTCCTGTTTTTCATTTTCGCCGTTATTGCCGGTAATATCCCCGGCTTCATTTTGAGTACCATTCTGATTGGGTACCGTTTCTTCATTCGCATCCTTCCTGCATCCGGTAAATACCATCGCCGCGATTACAATAACAGAAATTATTACAGGCAAACGTTTTATCATATCGGATTTAAAATTCTTCATTTTCATTCCTCCGTTCTTATTTTTTGGAATAAATGGTTTTTACGCTGACTCCCTTAAGCATACCCAGCTTTCCCGCCAGGGAGCTTATAACATCCTGTTCGGCATGGAGCACTATGCTTATGATACTTATATTTTTTTCACGAAAAGGTATCCCCATTCTGCCTATGATATGTTCACCGTATTCGTGCAGAAACTCATTCAATTTATGGACCGAATCCATGTCTTCCACAATGATTCCTATTTGAGCAATCCTTTTATCCTTGTCCATTATTTCACCTCCGAAAAAAAAACCTATGCCTTCGGCCACTACCGACCCGGGCATAGGGATTAATATCATTCACGTATGGTATGTAAGTCCCTTAATTTTCGGGAGTTCTCCCAAAAATCAGGCATACTTAACGGCTCCTATGCCTTTCTGTCAGGAAGCCCTTCTAGATTGGCACAGTCATTCTAACATTTCGTTAAATATATGTCAATATAAAATCAGAAATATTTGTCACACAGTCAGACCTTGAATCTGTAACCGACTCCCCAGATTGTCTCTATATACTGCGGTTTTGAAGTGTTGTTCTCTATCTTTTCCCTGATTTTCTTTATATGAACGGTTACGGTGGCAATATCTCCTATGGATTCCATATCCCATATTTTTCTGAACAGCTCTTCTTTGGTGAATACACGGTTGGGATTTTCGGCCAAAAAAGTCAACAGGTCAAATTCCTTGGTGGTGAATATTTTTTCCTCGCCGTTTACAAATACACGCCTGGCTGTTTTATCAATCTTTAAACTGCGGATCTCAATCACTTCGTTTTCCTTCTGGCCCGATCCGATTAACCGTTCATATCTGGCAAGATGAGCTTTGACTCTGGCTACCAGCTCACTGGGACTGAAAGGTTTTGTAATATAATCGTCGGCTCCCATACCCAGGCCCCGGATTTTGTCGATATCCTCCTTCTTGGCGGAAACCATGATTACGGGTATATTCTTTTCCTCCCTGATTCTCTTACAGATTTCGAAACCGTCAAGATTGGGCAGCATCAAATCCAGGATTATCAGGTTAAAATCCTCCTTTAAGGCCCGTTCAGCACCGACATCCCCCGTCGTTTCCACTTCGACTTCAAAGCCAGAAAGCTCCAGATAATCTTTTTCCAGCTCAGCTATGGCTGTATCGTCCTCGATAATTAATATTCTTTTCATTTTATTCCTCCTGACCGGGATAAGGGTTCCCTATTATCATAATGCTTTCTTTAAGGTAAAGCTGATAGTTGTGCCTTTATGCTTTTTACTGTTTGCCCAAATCTTTCCGGAATGATCCTCGATAATTTTTTTCGCTATGGCAAGTCCCAGACCGGTTCCTCCCTTTTCGGCATTTCTTGAAGCATCCGCCCTGTAGAACCGATCAAATATATAAGGCAAATCCTTCTCATCGATACCCATTCCGTTATCCGTAATATCCACCTGCACAAATTCCTTGCTGTCGTTTATGGTAATTTTAATAACACCTTCGGGCTTGTCCATATATTTTACCGAGTTGCCTATTATGTTATGGATAACCCTCTTCAACTGCTCCGCATCGGCCACTACTTTCACATTCTGGGCCACAAAATTTTCATAAACAACTTTGATATTTTTTACTTCAAGCTCCAGTTTCAAATCTTCCACACAATCTTCGAAATATTCGGCCAGACTTATATTTGTAAAGGTATAGGGAATAGTATTGCAGTCTATTCTTGTATAGAAGGACAGCTCGTCCACCAGCGTAGACATGTCATTTGCCTTCATATATATGGTCTTCAAATATTTTTCCTGTTTTTCCTTGGTATCCGCCACACCGTCTATTAAGCCTTCCGAATAACCTTTGATTGCGGTAAGCGGTGTTTTTAAATCATGGGATATATTACCGATTAATTCCTTGATATCCTCTTCGTATTTAATTCTGTCATCAATAAGCTTTTTTAACCTGAGCCTCATATTCTCAAAGTCATCGCAAAGCTGGCCTATCTCGTCATTGGAATATGAAGCTACGGAATAATTAAGATCCCCTTCTTTAATATGATGTGTGGCATCTCTTAAAACATTAAGGGGCTTTATAATGCTCCTGTAAATCCAGAAAATCAGCAATGATGCGGTAAGAAACAGGATTATTATGAAGGAAATAACGCTTTGTATGGCTACGGCCTTAATCTGCGGCATAAGCACATTCAAATCCGTTATTACATATATTGTTCCTTTGCTGCCGTCCGTAAATACAAAATCCTGTACTTTGACCAAAAAAGGATTTTTCCCTCCCAGATAAATTCCGCCGTCAACTTCCGTGCTGCCGGAACCGTATTCAGGAAGTAGGCCGCTTATCACAGACAGTTTCTTTTCGTCTCCCACATATATAAATTCCTCATCCTTACGAACAACCAAAAAAGAGTGTTTGGTCTTCAACAGATTGTTCATCTCTTCGTAGTAATCGGGATCACTTAACTTTTCAGGCATATTATGGGAATATAATTTAATTTCGTTATATATGCCCCTGGTTATACGGTTAAAAATCTGTATCGGATTCGTTATAACCTGTATGGTCTTGGCTTCCACGTCATAGGATGCATTTATGGAAGACGTCTGAAAACGCACAATGGTCCCGGCCGCAAGAGAAATTAAAATCATCGGCATGGATATCATTATGAGAAACGCAATAATCAATCTGGATTTAAGTTTCATTGATTCACCTGTTTTCGAAAAGCTTTCTTGAATTTAGTATATCACAGACGGAACATTCCTGCATCTTAAGGAAATATTATAATTATAAAGTAATTATTAAGTTAAAATTATTTTAAATAAACTTTCAGTTCCTCCGCCTTGTCAATTCTTTCCCAGGTAAAATCCGCATCGTTTCTTCCAAAATGACCGTAAGCAGCCGTCTTTTTATATATTGGTCTTCTTAAGTCAAGCATTTTAATTATACCTGCCGGGCGAAGATCGAAGTGTTTCCTTACTATTTCGACCAATTTTTCATCAGACAATCTGGAAGTGCCGAAAGTGTCCACCATAACCGAAGTCGGCTCCGCCACTCCTATGGCATAAGAGAGCTGAACTTCACAGCGTTTTGCCAGTCCCGCGGCGACAATATTTTTAGCAACATAACGGGCGGCATATGCAGCCGAACGGTCAACTTTTGTGGGGTCTTTACCGGAAAATGCCCCGCCGCCGTGTCTTGCAAATCCTCCGTAAGTATCAACGATAATCTTCCTTCCGGTAAGCCCGCTGTCTCCGTGAGGCCCTCCTATGACAAACCTGCCCGTAGGATTTATAAAAAATTTCGTTCTGTCGTCGACCAGTTCCTTTGGCAAGACTTCATCAAAAACATACTTCCTGATATCTGATCTGAGCCTGTCCATAGATACACTTTCATCATGCTGGGCAGAAAGAACAACGGCATTAAGATGTACCGGCTTAAAGTTATCATCGTATTGAACTGTAACCTGGGCTTTTCCGTCAGGTCTTAAGTAATCCAAAATCTTATCCTTCCTGACCTGGGAAAGCCTGTGGGTAAGCTTGTGAGCCAGAGATATCGCATAGGGCATGTATTCCTCGGTTTCATCGGTGGCATAACCGAACATCATACCCTGATCACCCGCACCTATTGAAGACAGTTCCGAGTCATCCGCAATATTTTCCCTGACTTCCAGCGATTTGTCCACTCCCTGGGCAATATCCTTGGACTGCTCGTTAATGGAAACAATCACCCCACAGGTGTCGGCATCAAAACCGTACTCAGATCTGTCATATCCGATTTCACGAACGGTGTTTCTTACAACCTTTTGAATATCAACATAGCCCCTTGACGTGATCTCGCCCATTACAAGGACCAATCCGGTTGTTACGGCAGTTTCACAAGCCACCCTGCTCATCGGATCCTGCTTAAGGTATTCATCCAATATGGCATCCGATATCTGGTCACAAATTTTATCGGGATGTCCTTCGGTTACCGATTCAGAAGTAAATAGTTTTAACATAATATTCCTCCGTTTATTTAATATTTTTCACATGCTCTTAATTAAGAGTTTTATGATTTACGCAAACATTTAAACAGTCATTTCAACGGCAAAAATGAAAACAGTCTGTTAAATAACTCCCCTTTTAAAGAAACAAGCCCGCAACAAGCGGACTTGATAATTTATAACCAAATCCTCTTATTGTTCGATTACTCGCTCCGGATTGGCACCTTCCATGTCAATGGGGTTGCCGTGACTTCATCGAGCCTTGTCTCTCCGCCACTCTGAATAAGAGAAATTATAACCATATTCAATTTACCGTATAATGATAATATACCGTATTGACAATCTCGTCAAGTTTTATTCTTTTTTTCCATTTTTTTATATTTATAATGCCGTCTATATCACTCTGTTAATAAAAAACTTATCAGTTTAATAGTACTATATCCCTAAAATTGTAAAACAGATTGACATTTTAATGCCTGTTTTATATACTTTTATTAAATTCTTGATATATGTTATATTATGTCTCTTTTTTATTTTTCATGTTCAAATACTCAGGATAAAGCTTTAACCCAATATCTGCCAATTGTTTTGCAGGCCGTTCAATATTCTATAATTAAGAAAGGAGCGCCAAAATTACATTTCAATGGCATCTGACACCTGTATGAAACCCCAAAAGATATTAACTTCCCAGGCAATACCGGGAATGGTTGTGGCTGAAGATATATACACCAAGGATCTTAAGCTTATAGTCGCAAAAGATACGGTACTTACCGATAAAATGATCACACGTTTAAATTTTTATTCCATAACGGATTTTTACATTTATTCCGATAAAAATCTCGTACAGATGGAAACCGATTATTTTGAAAATACATTCTACAGCGAACTCAAAAAGAGCGAAGCCTTTAACCGTTTCTACAAGGCATACCATAACAGTGTCGACAATATTAAAGCATCCATGGAAGATATTTTGAATAACAGGAAAGAATTAAGTCCTGATGATCTGTTATCTGAAGTTCGTAACATTTTATATCAATGCAACACCAATATAGAACTCTTTCATATGCTGCACTGCATGCGGGAATATGACGACACTACTTATATACATAGCCTGAACGTATCATTGATTTGTAATATTATAGGAAAATGGCTTAATTTATCGGACGAAGATCTTGAAGTCATAACTTTGGCGGGCCTCCTGCACGACATAGGAAAATTACTCATTCCTAATGAAATAATTACAAAACCCGGCAAACTCAATGATTTTGAATTTTCCATGATCAAAACCCATACCATCAGGGGATATTGGATATTAAAAAACAGAAACATTGACGATAGAATTAAAAATGCAGCTTTAATGCATCATGAAAGATGTGACGGCAGCGGTTATCCCAACGGATTACTTGGTCATGAAATCGAACCTTTCGCCAAACTGGTAGCCATTGCCGATGTATATGATGCCATGACAAGCGCAAGAGTTTACAGAGGTCCTTTGTGTCCTTTTGAAGTAATAAACCTTTTCGAAACGGAAGGTTATTTAAAATATGATACCAAATATATTCTGACATTCCTGGAAGGGGTTGTTCAAACCTACATACATAATACCGTCCGTTTAAACAATAAAAAAGAAGGAGAAATCATATTTATAAATAAATATGATCTTTCAAGGCCTGTAATTCTGCGCGACGGCCAGTTCATTGATTTATCAAAAAACCGGGATTTATATATTGAAGCTTTAATTTAAATTTCGGCAAATTAACAATTAAGTCCGGCTAAACATAAATATATGCTGTGAATTATGTGTCATTTACGACGCATAAGCCCACAGCATTTTTTATCCACATCATATCCTAATACCAAATTACATATCCACAATTATCAATGAAATGTACATAACATCAACTGACTTTTAACTTAAATTTCTTAATTGCCTTGGTGTCTTTGGAATCCACTTTTGAGATTGCTGCGCCTAATTTCTGCATCTTTCTTTCAAAGTCCTCATAGCCCCGTTCGATATATTCGACATTTTCCACTACAGTATAACCTTCGGCCATCAGACCTGCCATAACCAGTGCCGCTCCGCCGCGCAAATCAGAAGCGCTTACAATTGCTCCGGTTAAACGCTCCACACCGGTTATGATTGCGGTATTGCTTTCGACAACTTTAATGGATGCGCCCATCTTCGTCAATTCATCGACATATTTAAACCTGTTCTCAAAAATACTCTCGGTTACAATACTTGTGCCCGTGGATAAAGTTAACAGTGTGGTCATCATCGGCTGCATATCGGTCAAAAAACCCGGATAAGGCAATGTCTTCACCTGAGTACTGTTAGGCCGTTTATCGGCTATGACTCTTACGGCATCGTCATACTCTATTACTCTGACGCCGACCTCCAAAAGCTTCGCCGTAAATGCTTCCAAATGCTTGGGTATTACATTTCTGACAAGAACATCCCCCAATGATGCGGCCGCGGCAAACATAAATGTGCCGGCTTCAATCTGATCGGGAATGATGGTATATTCGCTGCCGTGAAGTTTTGAAACTCCTTTAATCCTTATAACATCCGTTCCTGCTCCCTTAATATTGGCGCCCATGCTGTTCAAGAAGTTGGCGACATCGACCACATGGGGCTCTTTAGCCGCATTCTCTATTATAGTTTGTCCCTCTGCCATGCATGCGGCAAGCATAACATTAATGGTTGCCCCAACACTTGATTCGTCAAAATAAATGGAGTTTCCAACCAGTTTATCAGCCCTTGCACATATTAATCCGTGTTCAATCTTTACATCCGCTCCCAAAGCGGCAAATCCTTTTATGTGTCTGTCAATAGGCCTGCTTCCTATATTACAGCCACCGGGCAGAGCAACCTGAGCCTCCCTGTACTTTCCCAGCAAAGCTCCTACAAGATAATAGGAACCGCGAATCTTTCTGACATAATCCGAGTCCGCAATAACGGTATTTATTTTAGAGCCGTTGATTTTTATTGTATGTTTGTTAACTCTCTCAACTTTGGCACCAAGTTCTTCTATAACATTAAGAAGTATTTCTATATCTCTGATATCAGGAACATTCTCTATCTTAACGGTTTCATCGGTCATAATTGCCGCTGCAATTATTCCCAGTGCCGCATTTTTATATCCGCTTATTGTAACTTCTCCGACTAACGGTTTCCCGCCCTTTATAATATATTGCTCCATAGCGCACCTCATATTTTCATTGATGTTTGATGTATTTGAGCCAAAAAATTGTTAAATTTTTATCCGCTATTCTGATTATACCACAATGTGGGTTTTTGTAAATTGTTTTTTATGTTTTTTGATTTACTTAAAGCGCATATTTATTCCATAATATGCCATGCGTTTCTGAAAAATAACTGAAATATTTTTAAAAAATTATATAAAATTACCATAATTAATCAGCCGGCTGCCATTATTTTAATATGCCGATAAACAAATAATATCTTCCAAAAATATTTTATTTTTATATTCGGGCTATTTATATTTTATTTTAATTCATGTTCAATTTAATATACCGATTATAAAGAGAAAAAGAAAGGAAAGTTACTGTTTTCTTGTAGATGAAAATTTTTCATGTTATAATATTAATAGTCTGTACTAATATTAAATCCGGTCAACCTTTTTAAATCGGTTGTTTTGCCAACTGGACATAATTCGACAAGGAGATGATTATATGGCCAATTACATAACTATAGAATCTGTCAACGGCGGTGTCAGAAATCTCATAAAACAGGATTTAAGGCAAAGAACAAATAAATTTGTATGGCGGGTAAAGTTTTCCGTTCCGCTTAATCCTTCCACAGTCAACAGTAAAAACATATATATTACAACCCTGAATAATTCACCGTTGTTAACAAATATCCGTTATGATTCGGTAAATAACTATATTGAGATAGAACCTCTGGAGCCTTACAACAACGATGAATCTTATTTGCTGCACATTACAACCGACGTTGAATCAAAAAAGGGCAAAAGGCTTCAAAACGAAATTAAAATTCAGTTCAAAATCTAAATTTATATAATCATACAGGTAAAATCTTCCGGCATCAAAGACACTATTTTCACATCGGCAAATCTGTTATCGTTTATGATCCCGGTTAATCTTTTACCTGTTCTTATATCTGCGGCAAGCATTGCGCTGTGAATATACATGGAAATCTTTTCTAGTGCCTTTTCTTTTTCATTTTTGATAATATCCTGCAAGCCCTTTTTAAACGGTTCCACAGCCGAAGGATGCAGTTCATACCCTCTCAGAACCATATCGGCATACGCAAATCTTATTAAATCGTCCTCACTGTATGGCGGGATATGTATTCTGTTTTTGAAGCTTTCCGCAAACTCAGGATTTTCTTTATATAAATGATCGAAATTGTCATTATTGTCTTCCAATACTACGGCAATATCTCCGCCGCAATACCTGATTAGCTCCAGTAATTTATCGGCATCAGGCCGTTTCATGCAACCGGCATCTTCAATGATCAGACAGCAGTCCCTTATTTCCTTGCTTATTTTTGTTATGTCAAGATTGTCTAATTTTAATGCCGGTATTATGACTGTTTTTGAACTTTTCAGTTTTCCCGTTATATTGAGAAATATGGCCATATCCTTTGCTAAAGTCGTTTTTCCGGAAGACGGTGCCCCGGTTATAATCATTTGAACACTGTCGGTGCTTTTATCATCTATTAATTCCAGACTGTCGGCCAATTGTTTTTGAAGGCCCCGGACATGAATAAAATTACTGAATATATAACGCAAGTTCACATTCAGGCTCTCGGATAATTTATCCAACCGTTCCAGATCCTCGTTCATTCCTCCGAAAATCATTTCGTCCATGCGGTACAATTCTTCGTCCCTGTCCTGGTCGGTTACTTTTTCAGCGGTTTCAGGGTTCTGTTCGCTTTCCAGTAAAGAGCTGACTTCCCGGCGCATATTGTCCGCTATTTCATTCAGCATATCATCGTTTATTTCCTCATCAGCGGCAATGTTTACAGGTATTTCCTTCGATTCATCCTGCGTTCCGTAAACATTGTTCCGGTCTTGCTTATCCAAACCGAGTTTCAAGTCAGTCTGTGTGTCCTGATCCGTTATGTCTTTATTGGCTATGGTTTTAAGCTTATCAATAATTTCATCCTTGCCGATTTCGCCGGAATAGTAAGCTTTTAATATCTTCGCCTTTTCTACATAGCTTCCCTCACCAAAAATCAGAATAATATCCGAACATTCCTGGATGCACTCTTTTTCCATACCGGCTTTATAATAAAGCTTAGCCAGTTCATACATCCATTTTTCCAGATAAATCTGCTGTTTCAGCTGTACCAAAGAATCTATCAGAACGTTGTAAGGTTCTTTTTTTAATTTGTCGATTTTGTATCGATATATGTAATAATTGTAATCATTGGGAGCAAGGTCCCTGTATTCATTAAGAAATTTCTCGGCTTCCTCAATGTTATTTCTGCCGATAGACGCTATTACCATATGTTCCAGAGTCCTTCTGGTTTTTGATTTTTTATAAATACGGTAAAGAAGCTCCATAGCTTCATCATATTTTTTGTTTTGGATGTATACTTCCGCAAAAAGACCGAGGTCGGCCGTGTTTTTAATCTTTTTTAACGGCATGGTGTCAATGATTTGCTGAGCAGAGGCATAATCTCCGTTTTGAACCCGTCTTCTTATTTCTTCTGTCTTGATAATGATTCCGTAGCTTCCCATTATATTCCCTCCTTATGATTAAGCTCTGCTAAGATTTTCTTCATCTTTATACTATCATTTGTGACAAATTATCTCAAGAGACAAAGCCAAAATATCAAAATTATCCAAAAAATGATTTGACCATTTTTACAGTCAATTACGACAAAAATATTACGGAATTTTAATCGTTTTAATTACCTCAAATAATAAACCATACGAAAAACACCTGCTGTAACTCGTGTGTCGCTTTTTGGGCTATTTCGCCCACTAGGACAATTCAAAGTACAGCAGGTATTATTTTGACGACGCATTTGTTACGCCTGTGACCGTCAAAAGCAGTCACGGCAAGCCGACTGTTTTATGCTTTATGCCGGGCGATCATGTTTCTTTATAATAATTCAGCGTATCTATCATTTCTTCAGTAGGCTGAATATTATCTTTTTGCAGCATGCGGTATCTTCCTTCAAGTTCCTTTATTTTCTTTAAACGGTTCTTATTAAAACGGGCGAAAGCCTCTTCAAACACCGGTTGTATGGTTAACTGATCCCTGATTTTTTTGGAAAACGGGCAGTATGTCGCCAATATTTCCCTGGCCAGCTTATTCAGCTTGATGGCCCCGGTAGACTCAAAATTAATCCAGGTCTCATAATCGATTACAAATATTTCTCTGCTGTTATTTCTGCCTTTTTGAATCTGTAGTTTAATCTTTTCCTTTTTCTCCTCGGACAGATTCTTGTTCTTTTTATAAAACTGGATATAATCCGAATATTCCGATGTCAGAGACTTATATTTTATATCATTCCATGCAATCCCTTCTATGGTTCTGCACATTTCCCACCGGAATCTTCCGCATAACTTAACCATATTTAAATAAAGATCTGCGTCGAATAATACAGGAAAAATAAATCTCGCCGGAGTGCCTCTTTTCCTTCCGGATATATCCTGCCACATTACGGCGTTTGTGCCGACCGTAGGCATTAATATAATATCCGGAAATACCCTTTTGATTATATATTCCTTTTCTATATTTTTCGCCTTGTCGACGTATAACACTTCCCAGTCGAATACGGAGAAATCTATCTCCATAATCCTATCCAAAACTTCCTTAATCTTGCCGGGAGTAAGAACAGATTTGTCAGGCATGTTTGTTAAAACATCCCTGTGCAGTACCGGCACAAAAGTGGTGATATGGCCGCTGGTTATCCTGTTATTGTAACGTAGCAGGTTCTGGATTTCATATTCCAATTTTCGCTCATTATCACTGCAGTACTCTTTAAACTGTCCTTCCGTAATCATTCCCCTGCTTTTCATGGATATAAGCATCTCGGTATATTCCTGATCGAATTCATTTTTTGATGGCTCTTTCTTGCCTTCGTAAATGAGTGTCAGCCATTGCTTGATATTATATACGTTACACGATGCCTCCTCATCTTCCAAAAAGTAAAGAGATAATAACTGTTCTTTGGTTAATAGCCTCTCATCAGCATATCCGTATTTCAAAAACATGTCTATAATTTTCGGTACGTTTTTATCATGATAGGCTTTTAAAAAGACGGCTTTATACAGTTCATAATGCATATCAGAAAGCTGTTTTCTTACCTTTCTGGCATAATCGTCCGTAGACAGCCTGTCTTTCAGATTTATAAAGTCCAGCATGACATTCTGCATCTGATTGGCTCTATCTTCATCAATTTCTGAATAGTCCAGTATCTGCCGGTAAGAATCTTTCAGGTCCTCCAGAGCTTTTTCCGTTTCTTCCACTGAGTACTTTATATATGCCTGAACACTCATATCCCGGTCTTTTGTACCTGTATTAATAAGACGATATATCTCCTCGATATGTTTTCTATCTATATTTAAACTTCTGCCGAGTCTGTTTTCAAAAAAGGTTTCAACCTCGCTTAAATTATCAACAATATTATCAAGCATACCAACAAACTGCTCACCGTTACCGTCGGTATTGACGATTTCAATTGCATGCGTGGCAATCAGGCCGAACAGGCTTTTGTCGCTTTCATCAATCAAATAGCCTAACATTAAGTCCAGTCTTTTCGCGTAATCTTTTAATATCTCATTCAACTGTCCTATAATCTCGGATTGATCTTCAATCTGATAAACGGTGATTATATTGCTCGTACCATAGAAAGATTTCATTACATCTATGGGAATCCTGGCACATTCCATATAATAATTCATCCTGTCGAGATCCGGTTCGATGACGCTTTCCGGTTCCGCCAAATCATCGGCCCACTGGGGTTTCCTTGCGGTATAACCGAGTCTTAAAGCGGCTTCATAATACATCTTATAATTTTCCGTCAATAAATTATAAAGGCGACGGCCGCATTTTACCATGTCCTGATATGTACGTCCCAGCTCATAAATCACCCTGTTTAAGGAGGCTATCATAAAGCCGCTGTAATCCTTGTTTATCAAAAGAATTTTATCCAGATCCTCCTTGTGTTCGACGCCAAAAACATAAATAATCGAATCGTCCAATGACGTATATGTGCTTTGATATACCCCGTTTGAAACATCGCTTACCGCAAGAAAAGAACCGGGTCCGGCCACATATTTGGCCCCGCAATGATGAACCTGAATATTACCTTTAATTAAAAGAGCAATGCTGTTCAGAGGCTCTCCTTCAGTATAAATAAGCGTTCCTTTTGGTAGTTGATTAACTGCGTTTGTCTTTAAATTGTACCTCAATTGAACCTCTCCAATTCTGTTGTAATTTTTATATTAATTATATACCAAAAAAACACATATAAAAAGCCAAAATTAATAATATTTACCTAAAATAGTACAAAATTCTTATATATAATCACAATAATCCTCTAACAGCCGGCTATTTTCTGGCGACATTCGTTTCATGCGCCACCTTAATTACAGCTTCCGCCACGGCCTTGCTTACCCGTTTATCCAATGCCTTCGGTATTATATATTCCTCGTCCAGTTCTTCTTCCGACACTAAACCGGCAACGGCATAAGACGCCGCTATTTTCATCTCCTCGTTAATGGTCGTGGCACGGCAATCCAGAGCGCCTCTGAAAATACCCGGAAATGCCAAAACGTTATTGATCTGATTTGGGAAATCGGATCGGCCTGTTCCTACTATCCGCGCTCCGGATGCTTTCGCCAAATCCGGCATTATTTCAGGTTCCGGATTGGCCATGGCAAATACAATTGCATCCGGTGCCATGGATTTCACCATATCGGCGCTTAGTACGCCGGGTCCCGATACCCCTATAAATACATCCGCATTCTTCAGGGCATCCTCAAGTTTTCCTCTCTGCCGCGACTTATTGGTAACCGCCGATATTTCCTTCTGTGCCTGATTTAAAACATCCATACCTTCGCACAGAATACCGAAACGATCGGCCATAATAATGTTGCCGGCTCCCATATTGATCAGGTGCCTTGCAATGGCAATGCCTGCCGCTCCGGCCCCGTTAATAACAATTTTTACCTTATCCATGTCTTTTTTAACAATTTTCAGCGCATTAATCAAAGCAGCCCCAACGACAACAGCCGTACCGTGCTGATCGTCATGGAATACCGGAATATCGCATATTTCTCTCAGTCTTCTTTCAATTTCAAAGCATCGGGGGGCCGAAATATCCTCAAGATTAATTCCTCCGAAACTGCCCGATATCAGATATACGGTTCTGACTATCTCGTCAATGTCCTTGGTACGCAGACATATGGGAAATGCGTCTATGCCTGCAAACTCCTTAAATAAGGCGCATTTCCCTTCCATGACAGGCATGCCTGCCTCCGGGCCGATATCGCCAAGCCCTAAAACCGCCGTCCCGTCGGTAACCACTGCGACCAGATTCCCTCTGCGGGTAAGCTCAAAGGATTTATCATAATTTTTATGTATTTCCTTACAGGGTTCCGCCACTCCCGGTGTATATGCCACCGAAAGATCTTCCTGTGTTTTTATATCTGCCCGGGATACTATCTCGATTTTTCCTTGCCATTCATAATGTTTCTCAAGCGCTATTTTGCCTATGTCCATATGCTCACCTTTCCGTTATTATTTTCTGTTTATATGTATTAACAATAAAAAGATAATGTGTTTGTATATTTTTACTATAATGTTTATTTCCGTGTGTTACTCAAACGGAAATTCATATTTGTTCAGGCCCAATTCATCCCGCAGCTGTATTAACTCCTTCCTGACGGCTTCGTTAATGGGTACTCCGTTGTCCTTACGCTGCTGCCATATGAGGTATTCCTTTTCTCCTGCGGTGTAGATTCTTTCCTGTCCGGGAGCTTTCTTTGAACTTCTTAATTCTCTTAAAATATCGCCGCACGTTTTCTTAAACTCTTCCAGTCCCATAAATGCCTCGGGATCTATGGCTATGAAGAAATGGCCGAGCGGCATGGGTATCTTATTGCCGTCCTTGTCGATACCTGACAGCGCCCGCAGAAATTTTCCCTGCTGCAAAGCCGCAGACAGGATTTCAACCACGGTCGCATACCCATATCCTTTATATCCGGCAAGTTCCTCACCGATACCACCCAAAGGTGCAAGCGCGGCGTTTCCGCTGTTCAGATCCTTAAGTATCTGATTTGAATCGGTTTTTGCCTTACCGTCGCTTCCTATAACCATGCCCGTGGGCGTATCCTTGCCTATGCGGGCGTAATATTCGATTTTTCCCCTTTGCGTAATAGAGGTTGCACAGTCAAGCAAAAACGGAAATTCTTCGTCGGAGGGCATACCGAAGGTTAAAGGGTTGGTCCCAAGCATATTCTCCACTCCGAATGTCGGAGCTATGGACGGTCTTGCATTTGTGCCTGTTATGCCTATACAGCCGCTTTTAACGGCCATGTTCGCATAGTATCCCGCAATACCGTAATGGGTGGAATTGCGCACCGCCACCATGCCCATACCGTATTCTTTAGCTTTTTTTATGGCCAGGTTCATGGCTTTATAACCGATAACCTGCCCCATGCCGAGATGTCCGTCTGCCACGGCCGTCGTTGCCGTTTCTTTTATTATTTCAAAATGGGTTACCGGATTTTGTATTCCGGATTTGATCCGATCCAGATAAATCGGTTTAAAGCGGTTAACCCCGTGGGATTCGATACCCCACTTGTCGGCCTGCAGCAATACGTCAGCACATATCTTTGCATCTTCTTCCGGAACACCATACCTTATAAAAACCTCGATAACAAACCGGGTTATAGTGTTCCAGTCTACAACGTTTGATTTTACCATGTTATCACCTGCCGGCTGCTCATTATATAAATCATCCTATAATATTTACAATTTATGATATTATATCAAAGATTATAGTATTCACATATAAGTAAAAATAACAATTTGAAAATTTTCCGGTAAAGTCTTTTAAATACCCACCGCCACAATTTTATGCTTAATTAACTGATAACTTATACTGAATTTACAAAATTGCAGATTCCGATATTATGAACTGTCTTATTAATTTCCTTATAATTAAAATATAAAAAT
>Ga0134090_1000411_pt1 | contig 38484 bp, 24 predicted proteins | sample 1_4taG_FD_94453 | JGI IMG/M metagenome (GOLD analysis project Ga0134090, IMG submission 94453) | Switchgrass degrading microbial communities from high solid loading bioreactors in New Hampshire, USA - 1_4_20_6_A1 metaG | ecosystem: Engineered > Bioreactor > Semi-continuous > Anaerobic >...
ACCCGTCGGCAGCGCCTGTCGCCCCGGCCCGGTTGAGCTCTGCCCGGTCTCACCCCACCCGTCGGCAGCGCCCATCGCCCCGGCCCGGTTGAACTCTGCCCGGTCTCACCCCACCCGTCGGCAGCGCCTGTCGCCCCGGCCCGGTTGAACTCTGCCCGCTCTCACCCCACCCGTCGGCAGCGCCTGTCGCCCCGGCCCGGTTGAGCTCTGCCCGGTTTCACCAGACCCATCGGAAGCGCTCCTTGCCCACGGCAGGAGCACCATCGTAGTGCAGACTCGCCCGACCGGCGCAGTCCCGATCGGCTCCAGCCCCGCCCCAGAACCCTCCGCACAGTGACAGGCAGTTGTCACAGCCCAATGCGAGAATCAGGCTCGGACAAGCATCGATTCCATTGCGAAAGGGGGTACCCCGAGTGATCCGCATCCTACACCTCGCTGACCTGCACCTCGGGTGGCGACCGGCGTTCATGCCCCGGGACAAGGCGGAGGAACGCCGCCGCCGGCGGGACACGCTGCTGCAGCGGGCCGCGGACCTGGCGCTCGATCGGCGCAACGGCATCGACCTCGTGGTCATCGCCGGCGACCTCTTCGAGACCCACCGGCCGGACGAGGCGCTGGTGGCCGGCGTCATGGCACAGCTGCAGCGGCTGGAGCAGGGCGGCGTTCCGGTGGTGACCGTGCCGGGCAACCACGACGAGATCACCTACCCCAACTCGGTCTACCAGAACCACCGGTCGGACTGGCCGGGCTTGCTGGTCACCAACCCGAACCCCTCCCACGTGGCGACCCTGTCCGTGCAGGGGATGCCGGTACACATCTACAGCCTGGCCTACACCGGAGGCATCACACAGACCCAGCCGCCCATTGACCGGTTCCCCCGGGTGGACGAGCCCGGCCTGCACCTGGCCGTCTTCCACGGCACCCTGGGCGACTGGGGCGGCGACCGGTCGCTGCCGCTGAACCCCGCGGCCCTGGGGCAGGCCAGATACGATTACGTTGCCCTGGGCCACATCCACAAGCCCGGCGAGGTCCGGGTGGGCGGGGGGCTGGCGGTCTACCCCGGTGCGGTGGAGGGGAAGGGGTTCGACGACCCCGGAACCGGCCAGTTCACCATCGCCCGCCTCGAACCGGGGGGCGTGACGCTGGAGCGGATCCCGGCCGGGGTGCAGCCGATGGTGGTGCACGAGATCGACGTCTCCGGCATGGCCGATCCCGCACAGGTGACAGCGGCCGTCGCTGCGCTGGCGGACCCCGCGGCCGTCGCCCGGGTTCGCCTGACCGGCACCGCACCGGATCTGTTGAACACCGATGCCATTCAGGCCCAGTGCGCGCACCAGTTCTTCTACCTGGAAGTCGTCGCCGAGACGGACTGGCTCTCCCCCCAGCGCCTGGACCGCTGGGCCGAGGAGAGGACCATCCTGGGCGAGTTCATCCGGCGCATGCGCCGGCGGCTGGAGGCCGAACAGGACCCGGGCGAGCGGGCCGTCCTGGAGCAGGCCCTGCGCCGCGGGGTGCAGGCCATGCTGGGAGGTGACCGGTGATGGCAGGGGTGGTCTGGCATTCAGTGTCGCTGACGGGGTTTGGCCCGTATGGCGAGAAGGTGACCTACGCCTTCCCCGCCGACTTCGGCGTGCTCGTGGCGCCCAACGAAACCGGCAAGTCGACCCTCGTGGCCGGGCTGATGGCCACCCTCTATGGTCTTCCCACCAGCAGTTCGCCGGAGGAGTTCGGCACGAGGCGTTACCGCCATCACGGACGGGCGCCGGCATTCGAGGGGGAGGTGGAGTTCACCGCCGTCGACGGCCTGCGCTACCACGTCTGGCGTGACTTTGAGAGCCACCGGATCGTCGTGACCCGACGCGGGCTGGCGGGGCCAGAGCGGGTCCATGACGGCGTGCACAACCCCGGGGCGCGGCGGGGCAACCAGGAGTACGAGGGGTTGATCGCCCGCCTGGTCGGACTCCCGTCCCGGGAGTTGCTGGTGGCCACCTTCTGCGTTACGCAGCCGCTTCCGGAGATGGACCAGGTGGACCAGAAGGTGCAGGAGCTGCTGGCCGGTGCCGGAGGCGGGCGGCCGCAGAAGGCGCTGGAGCGGCTGAACGAGGAGGCTCGCGAGCGGACCCGCTACCTGACCGACTACGGCTTCCCGACCAACCTGCGAAAGGATCGGGAACTGGAGGTTCTGCAGGCGCAGATCCGGGACCTGACCGCCGAGATTGAGGAGGCCCGGTCGACCGTCGACCAGTACCACCAGTCCGCCGGGCAGTTGCAGAAGGTGGAGGCGGCGCATGAGGAAGCGCGCCGTGAGGTCGGCCAGCTGCGGCAGGTTCTGGACGCGCTGCAGGAGTGGCAGCGCCTGGCCGAGAAGCGGCGGCAGCATCTGCGCCAGGTGACGAGCCTGGGGCGTGCCTTGGACGGCGCCCGCAAGGTGGCCGAGCAACTGAACGTCGTTCGCAGCCGCCTGTCCCGCGACTGGCCCGAACTGGTGGACCTCCCGCCCGACACTGGGGACCGCCTGCAGGAGCTCATCGGGCTGGAGGCGGAACTGGCCAAGCGCGCCCAGGAGGCCGCAGACCTGGCGCGGCAGCGGGCTGAGAGCCAGCAGGCGGCGGAGGAGGCCGAGGCGAGGCTGCAGGCCGAGTTCGGCGATGTGGCCGGGCGTGCGACGCTTCCCCGGGACGTGCGGGAACTGCAGGCCAGGGCAGCGGACCTCCGTCGGCTGGAGGACGAACTGGGGCAGTTGGCCGGCGAGGAGGAACGCCTGGCGGCCCGGCTGGCTGAGATGCCGGACTGGGGCCAGATCGGCCGTCCGGCAGAGGAGGCGGTGCATCGCCTGCGCGCTGCGGCGGATGAGGCGCTGCGCCAGTGGGAGCGTTACGAGCGCCTGCGGGCCAAGGTGGAGCAGGCCACGGCGGAACTGGAGCGGTACGCGGTCTTCGCCGGGCAGCCCCCGGAGCTGCTCGACCAGGTTCGCCACTTCCACGCGCTGGAGGCCGACGCGAAGCACCGGGCGGAGGTTGCCGCCACGCGGGCAGAGCACCTGGACCTCCAGCTGCAGCGGCTGGAGGCCGAAGCCGAGCGGCTCCGGAAGGAGTTCGCCGACGTGGCGGGACTCGACGAGGCAGTGGTGACCGCCGCAAAGGAGAAGGTATCTCTCCTCGAACAGCAGGGCCAGGCGCAGGCGGAACTCGCACAGGCGCAGCAGGAGGCCGCCGCGCGTCGGACCCGGAGCCGCGGCGTGGCCGCGGCCGTCGGCCTGCTGCTGGGCTTCGGGCTCGGCTGGCTGGCGGGCCCCGCACTGCTGGACGGCGCCGGCTTTGGGGTGGCGGCCGTCGCGGCGGTGTTGGGCGCCCTGCTCGGTTGGATCCTGGGCGGTCGCCTGGGCGGCGGTGATGCGGCCGGACGCGTCCGGAACCTGGAGCGGCGGCTGCAGGAGCTGAACGGGCAGGTCGGGGCGCTGAACCTGGGGCCCCTGGCGGCGGAGCCCCCGCTGCGGCTGAGTCTCCTGGCGCAGCAGTGGGCCGAGTGGCGCCGTCGCAGCGCCCACCTCGAGGCTGAACGGCGTACCCTCGCCGACTCCCCCGAGGTGGCAGCGATGCGTGCGGAATACGAGCGCGCCCAGCGCGATCTGGCAGACCTTGCGGCACGGCTCCGGCCCTTCACGGCGCAGTTCGCAGACCCGGCGTCCGCACTGGCGGAGTGGGAGGACCTCCTGCGGGACCTGAAACGGGACCGGGAGGATCTCGCAGAGCTCTGCCTGGCCGAGTGGGGGGTCCCGGCCGACGAGGTGGAGGACCTGACCCTTGCAGCCGCACCCGGCCGCTGGCGCGATCTGGCGCAGTTGGCCCGGCTCGCCGCTGCGGCCAGCCTGGCGCCGGTTTCGGGGGAGCCCGGCCTGCGGCGGGATGTAGACAGTTCGCTCCCCGACGCCCCCCGGCGGGTAGGGGAGTTGATCCGGTGGCTCCGGGCGGCCACGCCATCCTGGTGGGAGCGGGCAGCCGCCACTGCAGGCGAATGGACGGCCGCAGACCGGCGGCTGGACGAGGTGAAGACCGAGCGCCTGCGCTTCACCGTGGCCGGTCCGGACGGGTGCTCGCAAGTCGAACGGCTGCGGCAGGAGGTCGACACGCTGCGCGGGCGGGTGACCCCCTTCGACGAGCAGGCTGACCCCGGCGAACTGGAGGCCCGTGTGGCCGAAGCGGCGAAGCTGCGTGCCCTGGCCGATCGGGAACGGGCGGCGGCGCAGGCACTGCAGGAGCGGGAGGATCGGCTCGCCGCACAGCGGGCTGCGCTGGCTGGGCAGGCGGAGGCGCTGCGCCGCTCGTTGGCACCCGCCCTGACCGCAGCGGGGGACGACTGCCGGGCTGCGCTCGACCGCTGGCGGGCACGGGAGCGGGCGCTGCGGGAGGCGCAGGAGCGGGAAAAGGAGCTCGGCGGCTTCTTTGCCGCCTCGGGCGCATCGGATATGGCGGAACTGGAGCGCCGCCTGACCGCCGCACAGCTGGAGTGGGGCCGCACCGCGGACAGCCTGGAGGCGCTGGTGCGGGATCATCCGGGCCTGCCCCCGGTGGAGGAGGCGGACGACCCGCTGGCGGTGCAGGGACGCATCCAGGCGCTGAAAGGCGAGCAGGAGCGCAGGCAGGCCAGTCTGGAGCAGCTCGAGGATGAACGCCGCACGCTGCGGGACCGGCTCCAGGACCTGGGCCGGGAGACCGTCAACCTGGCCGAGGCCGAGACATGGCTGTCGGAGCTGCGCCAGCAGGAGCAGGACCTGCGGCGGAAGGTGCGGGCGCTGGGAATCGCGTATCAGGAGCTTGGCGAGGCGGTTCGGGTCTACAGGTCGACCTACCGGGAGCGGCTGGAGACCACCGCGACCGAGTACTGGACAGGCCTCACCGGTCGGTGCGGACGCCGCGTGCGGCTGAGCGACGAGTTCACCGTTACGGTTGTGGAACCGGACGGGGCGGTGCTCAGTCCGGCGCAGCTCAGCAAGGGCGCCCAGGACCAGCTGTACCTGGCTCTTCGGCTGGCCATCGGGGATCTGATCGCTGAGGAGGTCCGCCTGCCTTTCGTCTTCGACGACCCGTTCCTGAACTGTGACGACGAGCGCCTGGGGCACATCCGGTCGGCACTGGGCGAGCTGGCTCGGGAGCGGCAGGTGCTGCTGCTCAGCCACCGGGCCGACTTCGCAGCGTGGGGGTCGCCGGTGGCGTCGTGCTGAGACTGCTGCCAGAGGAGCATGCCTGCGGGCGCCCGCAGCGGCGGGCGCCCGCATCTACTTCGTGTTACCCCCCATCGGTGTACCGGGTGAGGCCTCGAGCGACGCCAGCCAGGCCACCGTCTCCCGGGGCGAGCGCAGGTGGATGACGGTGAGGTGTGCGTACTCGGGGCGCTGGAACAGGAGGGGGTATTCCCGCCGGTGACGACCGTGGGTCTGAAGGGCCCAGAGAAAGAGCGACTCCCGGGTGAGGAACTGCTTCCGGAAGCTCTCACGGTTCCCGTTCCATATCTGCTCCCATCCGAGGACCCGCCGGAGAGTCCGGCGCAGAAGCCGCCACAGCACGAGGGGCAGCGGGTAGTCCAGCCACACGAGGGTGTCGGCCCGGCCCCACGCGATGTCCCGCACCTTGCTGTAGTTGCCGTCGTAGGTCCAGTAATCGCAGGCGGTGGCCTGATCCACACGGGCGCGGAACTCGTCGAGGGGAGCTGCCGTCCAGTTCAGACCCCAGTAGAGCGCGTCGGCCTCGATGTGCGGGCAGCCGAGACGCACGGCGAGCTGGCGGGCCAGCGTGGTCTTGCCGGAGCCGGACGTGCCGAGAACGACGATGCGGCGTCCGACGGGGTGGTGTACCTCTTCCATCGGTGGTGTCCTCCTTGCTGCTCAGGCGGGTGGTCATCGCACCCGCCCAGTCACGCTGGGCGGCTGGTCTCAGTGAAGGACTGGGGGCGAGGCTGGAGGCCATCCGTGAGCGAACTCGCACAGAGGATTGACGGCAGAGGCGGTCCAGATGTTCTCGGTCTGCCCCAGGGTGTCAGGGTTACCCGGCAACCGGAGGCACCCGATCCTGCGTCTTCAGGGCGCTCGAGATGACGGGGGCTGACAGAACACTAGTCTTAATCAGCCACTCTGTCCTCACACCACACCGGCCCGGTGGCGCCTGCACGTCTGCCGGGGCTGCCCGAGACGGCACTGGCCCTGCGCAGCCCGCCGCGGCACTGGGCGCATCACCAGTACGTCCCCCGGGCAAGGGATACCCCCATGAGGCGGCGAAAGAGCGAAGCGTACGTTTTTCGCGAAAGGATGGGGCGTAAGGTGCAGATGTTCTCACTGGATGGCCGGGTTGCCCTGGTTACAGGCGCCGGCCGCGGCATTGGCCGTGCCCTGGCGCTGGGCCTGGCCGACGCCGGGGCAGACGTGATCTGCCTGGCACGGACCGGGGCCGAGGTGGAGGAGGCGGCCGGGGAGATTCGGGCGAAGGGCCGCCGGGCGCTGGCGGTGACCGCAGACGTGACGAGCCGGGAGCAGGTGACGAGGGCGGTGGATGCCGCCATCGCCGAGTTCGGCAAGATCGACATTCTGGTGAACAACGCGGGCATCAACATCCGCAAGCCGGCGCTGGAGGTGGAGGAGCGGGACTGGGACCGGGTGGTGGAGACCAACCTGAAGGGCCCCTTCCTGGTTGCCCAGACGGTGGGGCGGCACATGTGTGAGGCGGGCTACGGCCGGGTGATCAACGTCTCCTCGGTGGGCGGTGCGGTGGCGCTGCGCACGGGGGTCGCCTACGGCGCCAGCAAGGCGGGGCTGCTGCACATGACCCGCATCCTCGCGATGGAGTGGGCGAAGTACGGGGTGACGGTGAACGCCATCGGTCCGTGGTACTTCCGCACGCCGCTCACGGAGAAGCTGCTGCAGGACGAGCAGTACGTGGCGGAGATCCTGGCCCGCACGCCGATGCGGCGAATCGGCGACCTGAAGGAGTTGGTGGGGCCGGTCGTCTTCCTGGCGTCGGAGGCGTCGAGCTATATGACTGGCCAGGCGCTTATGGTGGACGGCGGGATGACCATCTACGGGTTCTGAGCGAGGCTCCGAACTGGGACCGGATCCAGGCGTACCGGTTGATGAACGCGACTGCGGCGATCCCGCCGGGCCTCAGGACGCGGTGCGCCTCCCGCAGGGCCCGGTGCCGATCGGAGTGCGTGAGGAGGTGGTACATGGGCCCCATCACGAGCACCGCAGCGAAAGAGGTAGGACTGAACCCACTCAGGTCGAGGGCGTTGCCGTGCACGACCCCTGCGAGGGTCGTGTTCGCTTCCGCCGCCTTTCGGCGTGCCAGCGCCAGGTTGTTCGCGGACAGATCCAGCAGGGTGACCTCGTAGCCGGCCTGCGAGAGGTGGATGGCATATCTCCCGGGACCCCCACCGACGTCCAGGACGCGCACCGGAGGTTTCGGGAGATACTCCTCAAGCATCCGCAGGTTCAGACCCTCACGAACCTCGGCCCCACGGCCGTGGGAGTCGCCTAGTGGCTATACTGGTCAAAGTTCAAAGAAACGGCAACCGTTGTCAACGGAGGCGCGGGAGCGCTGCTCCGGCCACTGGTCCGGCCGTAGGGGAGGATCTCGGCCGATCGGAGGGGACAAGAACCCTTCCGAGGTGTCATGCGGAACCCTTGGGCACAAGCTACACTATAAGTGAAAAGAGTCACATTACCGATGAGTGGGCGCCATGACGGCGAAAGCCGGGCGACGGCGCAGGAACCGCGGAAGGAGGGGTGCCCATGGCCGCAACGCTGCAGCATCACGCTGTTCAGTTCGTGTCGCGGACCGGACGCCTGGTGACCCTCCGGCCTTGCACCCCTGCGGATGCGGCGCTTATCGCCGACATGTACCGGCGCCTCTCGGCCGAGACGCTCTACCTGCGTTACTGCAGCGCGGGCCTTTCCGTTTCGGCCGAGCGGGAGGCCGCGCGCCTCTGTGAGGGAGACCCCCAGGAGCAGGCGGTGGTCCTGGCCGTGAGCCGGGGCGAGGTCGTCGGCGTGGGCGAGCTGGGCCGCGTGGACGAGGAGACAGCCGAGATCGCTTTCGTGGTGCGGGACGACTGCCAGCGAGAGGGCATCGGCACCGCGCTGGCCGAGCAGGTGGTGGAGGTCGCCCGGGAGATGGGGTTCAGCCGCCTGCAGGCCTACATGCTGGCGGAGAACTATGCGATCCGCCGGCTCGCCGCCAAGCTGCCTTTCCCCCGGAAGTGGGAGAGCCGTTGGGGAGAGATGTGCGTCGTCTTCGAGATTGGATGCGCATCAGCAGCTCTGCGGTGAGACGTGCGGTGCGACTTGTGGCTTCCGTGCCGATAACCGCTGCCCCAAGGAAGGGGTGGCGGTTTTCGTTGCACTGCGACCCTATGCAGTGTGCTGGCAGCGTTTCTGACTTGCAGCGAAGTGACAGACTGTTGTCACTCACCTGTGCCACCCTGTAGCCGGCGGGCGGCCCGCATCATGTGGTCGCCGGAAGGAGGATGCCCGGTGAGTCAGCAGTCCGGTTTCAACACGCAGGCTCCGGGTTCGGTTCTGTCGACCGCCGATCAGCCATCGGGTCAGCCGCAGTCCCCCGTGAAGTGGTACCACCGGAAGTGGTTCGTGGTCCTTGCGCTCCTCTTCTTCTTCCCGCTGGGCCTCGTGTTGCTGTGGACCTCCCCTGAAACTCGGTTGAGCGGCCGCATCGTCTGGACAGCCGTCGTCGCCCTGGCCTTGCTCGTGCGGCTGGGCGGGGGGAGCGAAGGGCCGACGGCGGCGGGCACCGGGGCGCAGGCGGGAGGGGCCTCGGCCGCATCCATAGGCGACCACCGGGTGCAGCCCGGCGACCCGGCGGCTGAGGCAGGCGCAACCCCGGCGGCGTCCGCGACGGCAGGAGCAGGGACCCAAGCAGGTGCGGCAGAAGCTTCGACGGATGATGCCGCGGCCCAAACCGATGCGGCAGGCGCTGCGACGGGTCACACCGCCGCTCAGGCAGGAGCAACTGGCGGTACCGCAGGTGACCAAAGGACCCAGGCGGCTCCCGCAGCGGCCCAGGCGAAGGATGAGTTCAACCTGACCGTGACCGACACGTCGACGGGAACGACCTACAAGGGCAAGATGGTTTCGAATGTGGGCTTCGCCGTGCTGAACGTGGATACTGCGAAGGCGGTAGGCAGCGACTTCTTCGTGGAGAAGGCGGCTGGCGGGGCCAAGTTTGCCCTGGTAAAGGTGTACGTAGCGAACAAGCAGAAGGAGGCGCTCACCCTGGACGCCTCGCTGTTCACCCTGGTTGCCGACGGGAGCGAGTACGAGTACAGCATTCCGGCCTTCAGCGCCATGGAGCTCAGTGAGCAGACGGAGAGTCTCTTCCTGAAGAAGCTGAACCCGGGACTGAGCGTTGTGGCGACCATTCCGTTTGAAGTGCCGGACTCGTTGGATCTCAGCCGGGCTGAGCTTCGGTTCCGCACCGGGTTGCTCGGCAGGGCGGAGACGGTGCCGCTGTCGCCGGTGACAGAATGAGTACGGGACCGGCCGCCGTCGGTGGCGGTCTGAGCAGCGCCTCCCTGCCCTTGGTGGCGGGATGAGCACGGGACCGGCTGTTACTGGTGGAGGCCTGAGCGGCGCCCCCCTGCCCCGATAACAGAATGAGCACGGGACCTGCCGCCGTCGGTGGCGGTCCGGGTACCACTTCCCTGCCTTCGGTGACAGAGTGAGCACATGACCGGTCATCGCCGGTGGCGGTCTGAGCAACACTCCCCTGCCCCGGTGGCAGAATGAGCACGGGACCGGCTGTCACCGGTGGTGGTCTGAGTGCCACTTCCCTGCGTTCGGTGACAGAGTGAGCACATGACCGGTCATCGCCGGTGGCGGTCTGAGCAGCGCCTCCCTACCCCGCGATTCCAGGATGGACGCGGGATCGACTATAGCCGGTCACGGCCTGAGCAGCGCATCCCCGCCCGGTTGCAGGATGAGCATGAGCATGGTTGGCTCCGATCCCACCGGTCTCGGAACGAGCAGCGTGCTGTTGCAGTGCTCTGCGTGAGCAGGCCGCAGAGTTCTACCAGTCCCCAGCGCCGCCGCCCGCACACGGGTGGCGGCTTTCGCTGTCCCCGAGTCGGCGATGCTGGTCACCATCACCGGAGCAACTCTGCAGATGAGCGTGCGACCTGGGCACCGACGACGGCATGGCCGTTGACACCGAAGCCCAGGCGGGTGAGCATGTTAATTAACCGATCAGTAAGTAAGGAGGCACAACCGATGGCGCCCCGCCCGAAAACCCCCCCGCCCGACCGCCGTGGCCGAGAACCTGGCCTTCTTCGGGCGCGTCTACGGGCTGCGGGGCGACGCCCTGGCCGAGCGGCAGGAAGAGCTGCTCGCCTGGGCCGGTCTTGCGGATCAGCGCCGGGCGCTCACCGCGGACCTGGGCGGCGGCCTGCGGCAACGGCTGGCCTTCGCCTGCGCCATCCTGCATCGGCCCGCCCTGCTGCTGCTGGACGAGGCGACCTCGGGGGTGGACCCCATGTCGCGCCGCAGGTTCTGGGACCTGATCTACGACCTGGCGGACGGCGGCACCACGGTGCTGGTGACCACGCACTACATGGACGAGGCGGCCCACTGCGACCGGCTGGCGATGATCAACGCCGGGCGGCTGGTCGCGGTGGGGACGCCGCGGGAACTGCGGGAGGCCTACGCCGGCGGTGGCGGGCTGGAGCAGGTGTTCGTGAACCTGGCCCGGATGGGGGCGCAGTGACTCGATAGGCGGCATGGCTGACGTTGCAAACGTGTAGGACTGCGTTCGGTTGACGCCGATTGCCGGGGCCACCCACAGTCATCCGAAGAAGCGCTACCTGGCCTGCCACTGCCCGTTCGCCAGGGCGTCGATCCTGCAGGACGAGGGCGAGGTCTCGAGCACCCTCTGCTACTGCAGCATGGGGCACACGAAGATCTTCTGGGAGGTCGCACTGGCCACGCCGCTGGAGGGCGAGATGGTACAGTCGGTCCTCGGCGGTGATCTGGTGTGTGAGTGCGTGCTCTACCTGCCCGACGAGGTGATGCGGCAATACGTGTGGGAGGCGTGAACTTGTCCCTGCCGGGACGGCCAGTGGAGGGGGCCCGCGGGAGCAGCGGGCGGCCTGCGCCGGCGGCGGGCTGGATCAGGTGTTCGTGAACCTGGCCCGGACGCGGGGGCGTAACAAGACTGCGGGGTGGGTTCCAGGTGCTGGAACCCACCCCGCAGTGGCTTGAGGTGCGGTCATGGGGTTCGGCTGTAGCTCAAGCCCGGCGCATCAGGGCGACGCGGTAGGGGTGGAGGGTGGCCGTCATGACCCCCTCCCGCACGGCGGGGTCACCCTCCATGATCGCCCGGGCCTCGTCCTCCGTCTCCGCCTCGAAGACCACGATGCCGAAGGGGACCTCCTCCAGGGTGCGGCCGGCGAGGACCAGCCGGCCGTCGGCCAGCATGGCCTTCAGCCGCTGGAAGTGACGTTCTGCCGCATCGGTCTCCTCAGGAGTAGGGTCGATATTCATCTCCGCCCGCACCGGTCTGAGCAGGTAAAGCCACTGCTTCATCTACATTCCTCCCGTCAGCATGTAGGAGCATGCAGTCTCTGAGTCATTGCTGCGTACCGGTTGGAAGACCCTGCGGGCGTCAACGCTGCAGGCAGGTCTTCGTCGCAGGTGCCTGGCAGGGTGCAGAATCCGCCTTCTAGAGTTCGGCAATCCCTTGCATAGTTGACCATTCGCATGATAAATTTAGGTATCAACCAATTACTGGTTCGTGCCGCAGGGCCACTGTCAGTGCGAGCTCCGGCCCACCTGGAGGACGTTCTCGAAGGAAGAAACACCATTGACGCATTCGAAGCTGCAGGGTCTACGGTTCATGGTCGGGTCGCTGGTCGTGCTGGTGCTCGGCCTGGCGTGGGGGCGGCCGGACGTCGCCCTGGCGGCGGGTGAGAGCCGCTGGTTTGATAACCCGAACCCCACATCCCAGGAGTCCAACAAAATCGCCCTTGGTCAGACGTTCACGCCTCCGTCCGACGGGAAGGTCTCCAGCATCGACCTGCACTTCACAACGACCGAGTCGGCCACCGCTACAGTCTACTTGTGCTGGGATCCGACCGACGGGGTCAACCATCTTCCCCAGGGGAGGTGCGGCAACTACGGTGGCGCGGTCCTGGCGACCGCCACGCAGACCTTCAGCAGCACGGGTTGGGTCAACTTCAAGTTCGACCAGCCGGTTGCCGTAGCGAAGGACCGGCTCTACGGTGTGAAGGCGGTTATCACCAGCGGGACGGCCGCGTACGGCACCACGGGTTACGATTATCCGGGTGACACGTCCCTGGAGGACAAGTACCCCGGCGGCCATCTCCTCCGCTGGGGTCTCGGTCCCTACGACTTCGGCTATCAGAAGCACGACGACCTGGCCTTCGTCATCTACCAAGCGCCGAACACCGCCCCGACCCCCTACAACCACACCTCGCTGTACCTCGACGAGGGCGAAAAGAGAACCATCACCGACTATGTCCTGCGTTATACCGACGCTGACGGCGATCCCATTACCTACATTGTTGAGTCCCTGCCCCAACACGGCACGCTCTCCAAGCGTAACGAGCCCATGCAGGTCGGCCACACATTCACCCAGCAAGACATCGACGCAGGCGCGATCACATACGCGCATGATGGCTCCGACACGACATTCGATGGCTTCAAATTCGCCGTGACGGATGGCATCGCCACGATCCAGAAGACCTTGAGGATGGAGATCTACCCGACGGCGGAGGCGCCAGTCGTGAGCCCGGCTGAGGTCGTCGTGCTGGAAGATACGATGACCGGGCTTTTTGTCATCGAACCGGACGAGCGGGATGGCGGCACCGTGACCCACTACGTCATCACCAAGATCACCGGCGGGTGGCTGTACCACAGCGACGGCAGCAGGCAGGTCTCTCAGGCGTTGGTCATCACGGCCGAGGAGGGCGCGGCCGGCCTGAGGTTCATGCCGTATCCCGACCTCAACTCGGAGGCCGGGGACGACTTCGGGTTTGCGGTTGCGGCGGCGCTGGATGCTGAGGGCACCGGCAAGGGCCCCGGCACCTGGGTCAGCATCACCGTGACGGCGGTCAACGACGCGCCGAGCTTCACCAAGGGACCGAACATCACGGTTGATGAGGATTCCGGTGCGTACTCGAAGGGCTGGGTGGAGGCCATCAAGGCCGGCCCCATCGATGAGCGCGACCAGACCCTCGAGTTTATCGTCACCAACGACAATCATGCCCTCTTCACCGAGCACGGTCAGCCCGCGCTCGATGCCAAGACCGGCAAGCTGACCTTCACCCCTGCGCCGGATGCGTATGGCGCCGCCACGGTGTCGGTGGTGCTGCGAGACAACGGCGGCGACGAGAACGGCGGCAAGTACGAGTCTGACCCGGTGAGCTTCCAGATCACAGTCAGCCCGGTTCACGACCAGCCGGTCGCCCTTCCTGACACCTATGAAGATGAAACCTGGGTGGAGGACGGGGGTCCGTTCCTGCTGCCGACAGACCTGCTGACGGGTCACCCGATGGCGAACGACTTCCCGGGTGAACCGGAGCAGGTGTTGTCCATGAAGGCCGTCGCCGACGGCCAGCACGTCACCACCTACCTGGATGGGAACCACATCTACTTCACGCCGCAGGCGAACTGGCACGGCACCGACACGTTCACCTACACCGTCAAGGACGACGTCGGCGCCGAGGCGAGCTCCACCATCACGGTTACGGTGAAGTCGGTGGCCGACGCACCTTCCACCACCAGCATGACGATCGCCGAGAACACCGCTGCGGAAGGCCTGGTGATCGGCCGGAACTCGGTGGACGAGGTGGGTGAGGGCGAGGAGGGGGCTGTGACCCACTTCAAGGTGGAGTGGGAAGGGACCCTCGGCGGCACGCTGGCGCTGCGCGGCGGCACGCCTGTCACCAAGGGCGAGTGGTACGCGTTCGGAGAGGACGGCACCCGGGAGCTGATCTTTACCCCCGCCCCGGACACGTTCGGCACCTTCACGTTCGCGGCGACGGCCGCCACCAGCGCGACGGGCGATGGCGCAGGCGAGTCTGCCACGTTCACCGTCACGGTCAACCCGGTGTTGGCGGCGCCGGCCGTGAGCCCAGGTGTGATCGAAACGCTGGAAGATACGATGACCGGGCTTATCGCCATCGAACCGGACGAACGGGATCTGGTGAGCCACTACGTCATCAGCGGAATCACCGGCGGGGAGCTGTTCCTCAGCAATGGCAGCACGCCGGTGGCCGAGGGAGCGGCCATCACGGCCGAGGAGGGGGCGGCGGGCCTCAGGTTCTGGCCGTCTGCGAACCTCAACTCGGAGGCCGGGGACCTCTTCGGGTTTGCGGTTGCGGCGGCGCTGGATGCTGAGGGCACCGGCAAGAGCCCCGGCACCGCGGTCGCCATCACCGTGACGGCGGTCAACGATCCGCCGAGCTTCACCAAGGGGCCGGACATTACGGTTGACGAGGACTCCGGTGCGTACTCGGAGGGTTGGGCGACCGACATCGACCCCGGCCCCCACGAGGCCACCCAGACGGTCTCGTTCACGACCACCAGCGACAACCCCGGCCTCTTCACCGCTGACGGGCAGCCGGCCGTGGCCGCCGACGGCACGCTCACCTTCACGCCCGCCGCTGACGCCAGCGGCTCCGCCACCGTGACCGTGCGGGCGGTCGACAGCTGCGGCGGGGAGTCGGCGCCGGAGAGCCTCCTCATCACGGTCAACCAGGTGAACGACGCGCCGACCTTCAACCTCGGCAGCACCGTGACGGTCCTGGAGGATTCCGGCCCCTATGAAGCCGAGAACTTCCTGACCGACCGCGACGCCGGAGAAGCGGGCCAGACGCTCACCCTGACGATCAGCATCGCAGACGACGACAGACACCTTCACCATCACCGTGAACCCGGTCAACGATCGCCCGACGGCCCAGGGGCAGAGCTTCTCGGTCACGGTGGGCCCCACGCACTCCGGCACGCTGACCGCCACGGACGTGGAAGGTGACCCGCTCACCTACGCGGTGGCCGACGAGCCGGAGCTGGGCACGGTGACCATCAACCCCGACGGCACGTTCACGTACGTCAGCCAGCAGACCGGCACCGACTCCTTCACCTTCAGGGCGAACGACGGCGAACTGGACTCCGACGCCGCACAGGTGACCGTGACCGTGTCGCCGGTCCCCTCCCGGCCCTCTGCACCTGCCCAGCCCATGCCCGTACTGACCATCAGCGCCCCGGTCAGCGAGACCCGGGAGGGCAGCGTGGTCGTGAGCGGCACGGCGAACCCCGGCGCCTCCGTCTCGGTGGCCGGCCGGAGCGTGACCGCCGACTCGCAGGGCAGTTGGAGCGCGACGGTGACCCTCACCGAAGGCGCCAACGTGATCACCGCCTCGGCCTCCGGCCTCACGCGCTCGGTCACCGTGGTGCGCGACACCACGCCGCCGGCCCTGACCCTGACCGCCTCAGAGACCCGGACCGAGGCCGAGACCGTCACGCTGACCGCCGCCACCGATGAAGAGGGCGTCCGGATCACCATCGAGGGCCAGGAGGCGACCACCCTGACCGTGTCGCTCAAGGTGGGCGAGAACCGGTTCCGCGCCACGGCCACCGACCGGCTGGGCAACACTGCGACCGCCACCGTCTCTGTGCTGCGGGTGGGCAACGCCCCGCCGGTGCTCCGGGAGGTGGATCCGGGCGAGCCGGCCGAGGCGCGGATGCGCAACTTCGAGGTCAACCTGCCGGGTGACTCGGCCAGCGAGCCGCTGCTCCTGCAGGTGCTCTCGCCCACGGCGAACACCGACGCCGTGACCCTGGCCGAGGGCGCCGCCGAGTTCGCCGGCACGGGCGACGGCGAGCTGACCAGCCAGGCGGACGGTTCCCCGGTCTCGCAGGTGCAGGCGACCGTAACCTTCGAGTACGACCCCGAGGCGGTCGCCAACCCCGAGGAGCTCAGGATCTTCTACTTTGACACGCAGCACAACGTGTGGGTGGAGATCGGCGGCGCCGTGGACCCCGCAACCCACCGCATCACCGTGCAGGTGGGCCACTTCACCACGTTCGCAGCGATGGTTCCCCGGGCCGATGCGCCGGTGCTGGCTGAGCTGCCTGCCGCGGTCGAGTCCGACAGCCTGACGGTCACCGGCACGGCGCCGGCGCGGAAGCCGGTCTCCCTGGTGGTGAACGGCGAGGTCCAGAAGACCGTCACCACCGACCCGAACGGGCGGTACACGATGGAGGCCAGGCTGGCCGAGGGGCAGAACTGGGTCTACGTGAAGGGTACGGGCGCCCTGGCCTCCCGGGAGTGGCCGGTGATGTACCGACCGGCCGGGGAGCGCTACACGGACATCGGCGGCCACTGGGCCGAGGCGACGGTCAACCGGCTGGCCGACCTCGGAATCGTTACGATCTATGAAGCGCCCCGGTTTGAGCCCGAGGCGAAGGTGACCCGCCTGGAGTTCGCCGTGATGGTGGCCCGGGTGCTGGGCCTCACACCGGTGGACGAGGCGCCTGGCTTCACGGACACGGCGGCGATGCCCGGGTGGTCGCTGCCCGAGATGTCCGCCGCCGTCAGAGCGGGGATCATCCTGGGCATGCCGGACGGCTCCTTCGACCCCAACGCTCCGGTCACCCGGGCGCAGATGGCCGTGATGCTGACCCGGGCGCTGGGCTACGCCGGGCTCGACACCAGCGCCGGCGAGCGGCAGTTCGCCGACCAGGATGCGATCCCCGACTGGGCGCTGGGGCAGGTGCAGGCAGCGGCCCGGTACGGGCTGATCACAGGCTATCCGGATGGCAGCTTCCAGCCGCTGAGCGGCACCACCCGTGCTGAGGCGGTCACGATGCTGGAGCGGCTGCTGGATCAGGGGATTTGAGCGCAGCCCGACGCCACAGACAGGCGTCGGGCTGTCTCTCGGTGGGCAGGCTCCGGCTGGTAGAGAAGAGGCCGGCGCCCTGCTGGGGCGTCGGCCTCTGTGATGCTATATGGGCCACCCCTCAAGGTATGCCTCCGGGACCTGGACCTGCCCCTGCCCCGTGCCCAGGGCGTAATCGGGCTTGCGGCTGCCGTGGTAGTCCGTCCCGCCGCTCTTCAGCAGGCCGTGCTGCTCGCAGAATCGCTCCAGATCGGCAACCTGCTCAACGGTGAAGGCGGAGTGGGCGCACTCGATGCCGTCGAGGCCGAAGGTCTGAACGATCTCCCACAGCCGGGCCCGGAACTCCTGCGCATGCGCATAGATGTACAGGTGGGCCAGGAAGGCGATGCCGCCGCTGCGGTGGATCATCTGCACGGCCGTCTGCAGGTCGGGGTAGAGGGGAGACTGGTCCACGTACAGGCGGCTGGACGGGTTGTAGATCTCCTTGCGGGCGAACGCCCGGGAGTTCTCCCAGGCCTCGTCGCTGCTGAACAGCCGCCGGTTGCTGGGCTCGGCCCGAAGCTGGCCCAGCACGGCCTTCCGGGACGACTCCCGCTTCGGGTCAAAGACCACCCGAGCAGGATCGAACACGGCGCCGGCCCTGGCCAGGCTCGCGCAGATCAGCGCGAACTCCCGCTTCTGCTTCTCCTCGAAGGTGAGCACGTGGCGGCGCAGTTCGTCCTCCATCACGTCGAGGGCAAAGCCGTAGCCCAGCACCTCAATCACCTCGCCCTGGTACATGCAGGTGATCTCCACCCCCGGGATGAGGCGACCGGAGTAGGCCTGAACGGCCGGGGTGCGGTAGGCGGCGACGGTGTTGTGGTCTGTGATGGAGATGACGCTGAGGCCGATTTCCTGCGCCCTCTGCAGCAGGGTTTCGGGCTCGTCGGCCCCGTCGGAGAAGCAGGTGTGCGTGTGCAGATCGATCACGGTTCTTCGCTCCTAGACGTTCGCGACATCCTCATCGGGGATGGCGAAGTAGGTGATCACGGCGCCGGCCAGGTATGCGATGAAGGTGCCGATGAGGTAGTCCAGGACGAACTCAGGCATCACGTGGGTCGCAGCCAGCAGGCCAGAGGGGCTGAAGGCGGTGCTCATGACGCCCTTCAGCATGACGTATGCGCCGCCGAAGCCGGCGCCCAGACCGGCGGTGATGAACGGCTTCATCATGGGCAGCGTGACGCCGTAGATCAGGGGCTCGCCGATGCCCAGCATGCCAGCGGGGATGGCGCCGGCGATGACCTGGTTGAGGCGGGCGTTGCCCACCCGCTTCGCCTTGATGTAGAGGGCGATCGCCGCACCGACCTGGCCGGCGCCTGCCATGGCCACGGCCGGGAAGAGGGTGATGCCGCCCAGTGCCTCAAGCTGCAGGGTGTAGAACGGGATCAGGCCGCGGTGCAGGCCCAGCAGGACCAGCGGCAGGAAGGTGGCAGCCAGCACGAAGCCGGTGAGGCCGCTGACGACGGGGTTCGTGGAGTTCAGGAACAGGTTGAGGAAGGCAGAGATGCCGTTGGAGATCCAGCCGGTGACCGGCATCACGACCAGCACGAAGGCGGGCATGGCGATCAGCATGGAGACGACCGGGCTGAAGGAGACGTCGAGCACCTCGGGCATCCACTTGTGGACCCACTTGTCGATCTTCGCCAGGATCCAGACGCCGAGGACGACGCCGATGATGCCGCCGGCGCCGGTGGCCAGGACCGAGTTGTTCACCACGTCGGCGTTGTACCAGCCGAGGGCCTTGGAGATGGTGTCGACGACGCTGTTCAGCGAGGCGGCGCCGATCATGCCGCCCAGCATCTCGTTCACGCCGAACTGCTTGGCCGCACGAACGCCGGTAAAGATGGCAAGATAGCTGAGGAATGCATTACCGATCAGGACGATGATGTTGAGGATGACGACCATGGCCACGCCGTCGGGCAGGGTGCCGTTGGTCATCAGGATCTTGATCAGCTTGCCGAGGCCGTTACAGATACCGGAGGCGATGAAGGCCGGGATCATCGGCGTGAAGATGTCGGCCAGTACCCGGATCTTGTTGATCAGTTCGGTGTTCTTCTGCTTGCTCTTGACCTGCTTCTTGTTGGCTTCCCAATCGCCGATCCTCTGCTTCGGGGCCGGCTCCGAGGGCTTCTGCTCCCGAACGCCCATCTTCTCGGTGCAGATGGTCATGATCTGCCGCACCTTGCCGGGGCCCAGCACGACCTGGATGTAGGTCGGCTCGTCGGCCACCACGCCCAGTACGCCCTCGGTGGCTTTCAGGCCCGCCACGTTGACCTTGTCGGGATCCTGGATGTTGGTGCGGATGCGGGTCATGCAGTTCTCCATGGTCAGGATGTTCTCTTTCCCGCCAAGCAACTCGATGATGCGTGCCGCAAGCTGTTCGTTGGTCACTGGAGTCACCTCTGGTTGGATGTAGCTGTGGTACGTTGCCTGAGACGAGCTGCGGAGTCTGCCCGGCGTTGAGCCGGGGGGAGCGGCTCGACCGGAGTCAAGTCCACTTCCATGCTTTAGTTCAACGTTAATTGAACAGCTAATACTTCTCGGTGACAGTCGAGACTCCTGCATCCGCCATATGATCGAGGTATGTCGGAAAAAGTGGATTTTGAGGCAGCGGGTTCCAGCATGCGCGTCGGTTCTCTCATCGGACTCTTGCCACCCGGATCAACCGCGCCGCAACACAGACGTCGATGCACAGCAGCTTCGTCTCGCCGACCTCTCGGAACTCGATCTCTGCCAGCCCGCCCTCCGCGTTCACCCAGCGGATGACGCCCTCGCCGAAGCGCCTGTGCCAGCAGACTGCACCGGGAACGTAACCCTCCTTCGGGAGGACAGGCGGCAGGACGTCCTCCCCCGCCGGCAGAGGGGGCCCCGGCTGCGGGAGGTCGTGGACGGGCGAAACCGGTGCGTTCCCCAGCGGGAGGGGGGCGCGCCGCGGCGCCCACACCCCGGCCTCCGTCACGAACCGGGACGGCGCTGCATCGGAGCCCAGCAGCCTGCGCGGCGCGCTGATCGTCAGCACGTCCTTTGCCCGGGTCATGCCCACATAGAACAGCCGGCGCTCCTCTTCGAGGGCCTCCGGGCTCCCGCCCTCGAGGGTCAGCCGGTGCGGGACGGCCCCCTCGACGGCCGACAGCAGCCAGACCTCGTTCCACTCCAGTCCCTTGCTGCCGTGAAACGACGCCAGCGTCACGGCCGGGGTGGACGGATCATCCGCTTCCCCGCGGCGCTCCTCCTGTGCCGCCAGGTCGATGAAGACCCGCGCGGGTTGGTCGGGCTCGGGGATCTGCTCCATGACGCCCAGTACCTCCCCGGCCTCCTGGGGGTCGCTCCCCGACCAGCGGCAGTACTGCCGGATGTAGTCATCGTACCCCATTTCTACCCGGATGAAGCTGATTGCCCGGCCGGCCTGCATCTGCGCCAGCCTCCGCAGTTGCTCCCTCAGGCTGCGCACCTCGTAGCTGCCGACGGCAACGACCCGCTCGGACAGCCAGTCCAGGGCCTCGTCCGGTGCGACTGCCGCCTGCTGCAGCTCCTGCACGAGGTCCCTGGAGATCCCGGTCCGGACCGGGCGCCGCAGCAGCCGGACGATCTCCTCGAGACCGGCCTCCCCGTGCGCCCAGCGCAGGTAGGAGAGCACGTCCCGGGCCATCCAGCGGGTGAAGGGGTTCGGCCGCCCGCCGATCACGCGATAGGGGATGCCGGCCCGATCCAGCCGGTTCATCAGGGGATAGGCCAGGAGGTGCGTCCGGTAGAGGACGGCGAGGCTCGTCAGGTCCGCCCCGGCCGCCAGCCGCCCCCGGATCGCGGCGGTGATCCGCTCCGCCTCGTCCGCAGCATCGTCGGGCCGCAGGAAGACGGGCGGCTGCCCCGCGGCCCGCTCGGCGGCGAAGCGCTTGATGAAACGGCGGCTGTTGGCCGCGATCAGCTTCCCCGCCGGCGCGACGATGGAGGCGGTGGACCGGAAGTTGCGGCTGAGCCGCAGTTCCGCACAGCCCGGAAACCGCCGGGGGAAATCGAGCATGAACGAGGGCGAGGCGCCGCGCCAGCCGTAGATCGCCTGGTCGTCGTCACCGACCACCATGATGTTGTCCCCGGCGGGTATCAGGAGCTGCAGGAACTCCCACTGCAGGGCGTTGGTGTCCTGGAACTCATCGACGAGCAGGTACCGGATCCGCGAGACCTGCGCCTGCCGGTGCGTGGGGTTGCGCCGCAGCAGGTCGCTTGCCTGCGCGATGAGGTCGTCGAAGTCCACGCCCCCCCGGTCTTGCTTCAGCTCACCGTAGCGGGCCCAGATCTGCCGGAACCGGTCGGGGTCGCAGGAGCCGGGCCGGAAGCGCTCCGGCGGGAGCTGCGCGCCGACGAAGTAGGCGAAGTCGGTGAGGAGGCCGTCCACGGCCGTCTGATCCGCGTTCAGGCCGAACTCCCGCAGCAGCTGGCCGGCCATCGCCCTCTGCTCCCGCTCGGCCAGGACGTTCGGGCGCCCCTGGGCATCGGTGAGGATGCGCCAGGCGAGGCCGTGGAAGGTGAACAGCCGGACGCCCCTGGCCTGGGGGATCAGCCGGGCCAGCCGGGCCTTCATTTCCGCCGCCGCCGCCCGGGTGAAGGTGATGCCGAGGATCGCTCCTGGCGGGACTCCCCGGTGGACGAGATAACCCATGCGGTAGGTCAACGCACGGGTCTTGCCGCTTCCCGGGCAGGCGATGACCACGGCGGGCCCATCCACATGGGTTACGACGCGCCTTTGCTCTTCTGTCAGGCCGTTCAGGATGAAGTCGGTCGGGTTCAAGAACTGGTTCACCTGCCAATCTAGCGGTCATGAGCATTATGCCATACCGGCACAGTCGGGCGATAGGAAAACGGCCCCGCCTTGGTGGCCAGAGACCGGGGCCTGCGTCACGGAAGAACCTGGGGTCGGTCTTCCTGGATCAGGGAAGGAGAGTCAACGAAGCTGTGACGAAGCAAATGGACAGCACACCGTCGGCACAGAGGTCCGGCCAATCCAGGTATCCGCGAGGGAGGATCTGCGGGCGTGAAGATCTCCATCATCCTGGCTCACATCGACAGTGGCCATTTTGCTCTGCCTGAGTTTCAGCGTGGCTACGTGTGGAACCGCGACCAGGTGCGCGGCCTCTTCGATTCGCTCTATCGGCGGCATCCAATCGGTGGACTCCTCGTCTGGGTGACTGAGTCCAAGACCGCAGTACACCGAGGAGAAGGGCCCCTGGCGCCGGGCGTGGTCAAGCTGCTTCTGGACGGTCAGCAGCGGATGACGTCACTCTACGGGGTGGTACGGGGCAAGCCTCCGAAGTTCTTTGACGGCAGTGCCCAGGTCTTCACGGGACTGCGGTTCCACCTGGAGAGCGAGACGTTTGAGTTTTACCAACCCGTGAAGATGAAGGATGACCCGCTCTGGATCGATGTCACTGAGTTGATGAAAGGTGGGCCTGAAGGGCTTGGCCAGTTCATCCAACGGCTGGCGGCGAGGCCGGACTTTGCGCCGAAGCTCGGCGAGTACGCAGGACGCCTCAGCCGCCTCCTGGGCATTCTTGACGTGGACCTGCATGTTGAGGAGGTCGCCGGCGAGGACAAGACCATCGACGTCGTCGTGGACATCTTCAACCGTGTGAACAGTGGGGGCACCAAGCTGTCCAAGGGTGATCTGGCGCTGGCGAAGGTGTGTGCCGAGTGGCCGGATGCGCGCGAGGCGATGAAAGCGAAACTCGCACACTGGGAGAAGGCAGACTATCATTTCAACCTCGACTGGCTGCTGCGGTCCGTCAACACCGTGCTGACCGGCGAGGCGAAGTTCCAGTTCCTCCACGACAAGAGCGCGTTCGAGGTGCAGGACGCACTTGAGCGGGCTTCACGGCATATCGACACCTGCCTGAACATGATCAGCGGACGACTGGGGCTGGATCACGACCGCGTGCTGTTCGGCCGGTACGGCATTCCGGTGATGGTGCGCTACCTGGACACGCACCCGCTGCCCCTGAACGAACGGGACCGTGACAAGCTGCTTTTCTGGTTCCTTCAGGCCGGGATGTGGGGACGTTTCTCGGGGGCCACTGAGACCGCCATCGACCAGGATCTGGCCGCGCTGGAAGGCCCGGACGGCGGCCTCGACAAGCTCCTCGAACAGTTGCGTCTCTGGCACGGCAGCCTGCGGGCCGAGTCCGGCCACTTCATCGGGTCGAGCCTGGGCGCCCGGTTCTACCCTGTGCTGTACATGCTCACCCGCATGGGCGAGTCGCGCGACTGGGGCACGGGGTTGCCCCTGAAGGCCAATCTTCTGGGCAAGATGAGCCAGTTGGAGGTTCACCACATCTTCCCCAAGGCGCAGCTGTACAAGAGGAACTACCAGCGGCAGGACGTCAACGCGCTGGCCAACTTCTGCTTCCTCACCAAGGACACGAACCTGGATATCTCGAACCGGCTCCCCGAGGAGTACTTCGAGGAGGTCGAGGCGAACCACCCCGGCGCCCTGGCATCCCAGTGGATCCCCATGGACCGCGCCCTGTGGAAGATCGAGAACTACCCTGCTTTCCTGGAGGCCCGGAGGGCGCTGCTGGCGGAGGAACTCAACCGGCGCATGGCAGAGCTGCTGCACGGAGATACCCGGTGGCTGGCCGGCCCCACTCCGGAGGCGAAGCCCGAGCCGGTGACCGTGGGCGGAGTCTCGGACGAGGAGGAGCAGGTACTGCTCGACCTGAACGCCTGGGTAAAGGCCCGGGGGCTTGCGGAGGGGATCATAGGCTACGACTTCGCCGATCCCGAGACCGGCGTGCAGAAGGCGGTCTTCGATCTGGCCTGGCCCAACGGAGTTCAGGAGGGTCTGAGCCAGCCTGTTGCCGTGCTGCTGAACGAGAGCAGCGAGGTGATCGCGATCGCCAGCCAGGCCGGGTTCAGGTGCTTTGCAACGCCGGCAGACTTCCGGCGGTACATCGAGACAGAGGTTCTGACAGCGGCCGATTGAAGTTCAACGGCAGGACCGAGCTGCCGCATGCGGTCAGGTGCACACCACTGCTTTTCAGGAACTGAGCCGACCCCTGCGACAAGCTGCTGCCGCAGGGGTCGGCTCAGTTCGTACATGCCCCGCACGCGGGGCTCTTGGCGCGCACCAGCCATACCAACATGGCTCAGATCTCGTCGAACGCCTGCGACGCCACCTGCTGGTTGATGCTCCCCTCCAGGTCGAACTCGTCCGTCACGCACTTGGTGTAGCCTCGACTCTGCGGATGATGGCTTCAGAACGGGAATGCCGCCGGCAGGCGCTACCTCGCCTCCCGGATCTTGGCGGAGTGATCGCAGACCTTGGCGGCGAGGCTGGAAGCGCCCGCTTGCGTTTCGTACAGGAAGATTTGTCGGTCGTCCGGCACCTCGAGACCGTCGCGGTCGCCCGGGTCGCAGCGGAGATGGACGCACGCCGCCAGCACCAGTGCCTCCTGCAGCGACTGCATGCCGGCGCCGACCTCGTAGACATGGGCAGTGACACCATGCTGTCACTGCCCATCACTATTATCAGTCGCTGGAGGGATCATGCAAGTCGTGACGGTTTGCAGGTAGTTGGTTGGCCTGCCAGCCAATCACAGTATTGTAAGGTCGGAGGGGCGGCCGCTGGGTGCTGCTGACATCGTCAGGGAGGTACGAAGGTGAAGATCCATGTCGCGGTCTGGCTTGCGGCTGCCAGCCTGCATAACGAAGGGCGTTGCGGAGTTCAGCACGGGCGAACTGCGCGACGAGGTGAAGCGCCTGTTCGGGGACGACCGCCCCGGCGTGCTCGCCTACATCAACGCACACGCCAACGCCTCGACGCCCAAGGCGGCGTATGTCGTCTACAACTACCTCGTCCGGACCGGCTTCAACCACCGCCTCTGCCGCGCGTCGGACCCGGTTCACCCCTCCCGGGTGGGACGCCCCTTGTGGCCGGACCAGGCGGAAGTGGATGAGCAGTACTGGCCGCTCTGGCAGAAGTGGGTGTCGTGGCAGAAGGAGAGGGAGCCGGCGGTGACCGAGATGGCTGCAGCGGTCGAGGCTGTGTCACCTGTGGCTGCGGTGGTCCGGCAACCCGTGGAACGGGCGGCGCCCGAGCGGCTGGCGGCGTACGTACGTTCGCTGGGGGCTTCACCGTGGAGCTGTCACCGGCCGTCGGGTACGACCACATGGGGGGATCATCTCGGACGCCATCCCGCAGGCCGGCATCAACTACCGCCATGTGGTGTGGCCGCGGATCCAGCGGCTGCGGCAGGAGCATCCGGAGGCCCGCACCACCAGCGGCTTCGCCGGGCTGCTGGAGCAGGTGGGCGCCGGGTCACTGCTGGGTTTCCGGGGGGCGAAGCCGGAACGGGATAAGGCGCTTACCCGATTCTTCCTTGGCGAACGGGTGGAGACAGAGGCCGACCTGAAGGCCTGGCTGACCCGCGAGGAGAACCTGACCCGGCTGAGGCATCTGCCGGGGATCGGGCCGAAGACGGTGGACTACCTGCAGATCCTGGCGGGGCTGGACACGAGCGAGATCGACCGCCACCTGGCGCTGTTCCTGGAGCAGGCGGGGGTGGAGGCGAACACGTACGAGGAGCGGAAGGCGATCATCGATGCGCCGCCGGGCTGCTGGGGGTGGGCCGGGCGGTGCTCGACTACAGCATCTGGCAGTACATGGCCGACCGTGCGGCGCGGGGCGAGGCCCATCGGCCGGGCGATGAGGACGAGGATGACGACGATCGCGACAGGGCGCACTACCTGCTGTCCAGCTACCGGGAGGCAACGCTGGAGCAATTGCTGATCGGTGAACTGATGCGCAGTCGTGGCCGAAGCCGTTGGAGGTGTACAAGCCGCAGGTGGATGCGGTCGGGGTCGACTTGGTGCTGGTGCGGGATGGCGCGACCCGGTCTGTGCAGTTCAAGACGTCGAAGATTGGCGGGCGGACCAGCGCGGTGAACGTCCACACGAGCCTGTGGGACCGGCAGGGCGGCTGCGTGGTCTGGACGCTGTTCGACCCGGATACGCTGGAACTGAAGGAGTTCCTGTGGCTGGGCGAGCCCGGGCAGCCGCTGCCGCCGATGGACGCGCTGGAGATGGGGCGGCTTACCAAGGAGGACGCACAGGGATACAAGGCGTCCGCCCGGCGCTGCGTGTGGTGCCGAAGAAGTGGTTCAAGCGGCTGACGTCGGTGGAGGAGTTGATTGAGGAGTTGTTCTGACGGACCTGAGACGACGCCATCGTACAGCAGACGCTCGACGCGGCGATCCCGCCTTTGGTCACTGGGGGACGGAGGATCTCGGACAGGGTTACGGGCCTTTCACACCGACTCGGGTCACAGTCTGTGACTCGAGGCGCTTCAACTGTTGCCAGCGAAGGACGAATGGCAAGGGGTTGGGCAGTGCGATGTAGAACATTTAGGTCTAATCACCTTAGAGCCCACAGAGTCGCGGGGACGTTGAACCCGGCCCAGGCGGGGTGACAGTGCGGAACCTGGGGGACTCTGCACCCCGGCACCGGTAACCCAAGAATAGTGCGGCAAACCCTGTCGCATAACGACCACACGGTATGTGTGAGCATTTTCCGGAGGAGGACCAACCGTGAAGTCAGTGTTGGAGACGTGTCAGCCACGCCCTGAGCTACTTCAGGGGACGTTCAACCCAGAGATCTTTACGGCCTCACTGGGACCAATCGTGAACCATTATCGCGGCGGGCACTCTTCAGTCGACACCATCTACACGAACGCAGAGCTCTTCTTCAAAGAGGCAACGTATCCCACGCAGGGTCTGAAGTCGGCTCTCAGCGAGGTGTTCGGGCGCATTGCGGGGGACATGACTGTGCCTGCCATCCATCGGCTGGAGACGGCCTTTGGCGGTGGGAAGACCCACACGCTGATCGCATGCACCCACATCGCATTTCGGGGCAAGGACCTGGCTAGCGTGACTGCAGGCCTGCTGGACCCGGCCCTGCTCCCTGATCCGGGTTCCGTGGCCGTAGTAGGTGTGGCTGGGGACGAGATTCCGGTTCACAAGCCGAAGGGGGAAGCTCTGGTCCCTTACACGCTCTGGGGTGAGATCGCCTACCAGATCGGCGGGGAGGAGCTCTACCGTGAGGTGGCGGAGGAAGCACAGTCCCACGCGGCTCCAGGCAGGACATACTTTGAGAAGGTGCTGGGCGACCGCAAGGTGCTGCTGATGCTGGACGAACTGGCGCAGTACGCCGCCCGTCTTGAGGCCGCACGGCCCGACGGCGCCAGTCAGTTGGCCGCGTTTCTGATGGCGCTGCACGGCTACGCTCGCAACCACCCCGGGATTGCTATCGTGCTGACTCTGGCCAGCGCTGCTGATGCCTTCGCGAGGCAGACAGAACGCTTGACCAAGCTGGTCAGCCAGGTGCGGGGCGAGGAGATCAGTCCTGACGAGGCAATCAGCCTGGGTAACGAAGCCGTTCGGAGTGTGGCCAGTGTCGTAAGCCGGGATGCGGTGCAGATCACACCGGTGCAGGGTGCAGAGATCTCTGCTGTGCTGGCCAAACGGCTTTTCACCGCCGTGGATCGCGACGCGGCGAGGGAGACGGCCGATGCCTATCTGGAGATGTACAGGCGCAACTCTGCCGACCTGCCGACCGCAGCCACCAGTCATGGCTATGGCGACCGGATGGTCGCAAACTATCCGTTCCACCCCACGTTGATCGACTACCTCAACCAGAAGTTGGCCACCGCAGAGAACTTCCAGGGTACGCGCGGCGTCCTGCGTGTGCTGTCACTGGTTGTCCGCAGCATCTGGGAGAGCAAGGTGGATGTACCGATGATCCACGCCTGCCACTTCGATCTCCGGTCTTCCCGGGTGGCTGATGAGCTCCTGGGGCGGACAGGAAGCAGTGATCTGCTGCCCATTCTCAACGCCGACGTGGGGGGCGTTGACACGGACGGGCTCGAGGGCGGCAAGAGCAACGCACAACTCGCGGATGAAGCCAACCCGCACCCTGAGGGTTATCCGCTGTATGAGTACACCTGGAAGACGGTGTTCCTGCACAGCCTGGTCGGACGAGACCTAGGTCTCGGTTCGAACGTGTTCGGGCTGACAGAGTCTGACGCGCTCTTTGCTGTGTCCTTCCCGGGAATGACTCCGGCGCAGGTGCGCATAGCGCTGGAGGAGATTCCGAAGAGCGCTTACTACTTGAAACACGAGCGGGGACGATACTTCGCCAGCGAGACTCCCACACTGAACAGTGTGCTAGCCAGAATTCGCCGGACGATTGGACGCGAGGCGCTAGAGGAGTTGGTGGCCGATGCTGCCCGCAAGCTGGTCAAGAACGGCGAGGGCCTCTTCTACGTCGAACACGATGTGACGCTCCCGGAGCACCTCCCTGAAGGGAAGGGGCGGCCGGTCCTGGGCATCATATCCCCGCTGGCCGGTCAGATTGACCTGCAGGCCATGATCACAACGCGTGGGGCGAACCATCCCCGTGTCGAGCAGAACGGGCTCTTCCTTCTCGTGCCGAACACAGTGAAAGTGGTTGATGCCTCTGAACAGCATGGCCAGCTGATTTTCACTGACGATCGGCAGGAGCAGGAGCTTAACGAGCTGTTGGAGACCGCTCGCCAGGTAAAGGCCATGCGTATGCTGCGGGAGAACCCCCTCAACTGGGGTGTCAAACCGCAGCGCCTGGATGAGGATGACTTCAAGCAGCGGCAGTCAGAGCGGGAAGTCGCACTGGCCACCGCGGTTGGCCGCGCATACACCAGCCTCTACTATCCCGCGGCAAGCAGCGGCAAGATCGTCAGGAAAGAGTTGCGCTCGGCCGGCGGCGAGGGTGGTACCCCGATTGTCCAGGAGATCAGGCGGTTGCTGATGGAGGACAAGGAACTGGTGACCGCGAGTGATACCGGGCAGTCTGACTTGGCCAACCTCAGCCAGCTCTTCTTTGCCCAGAGCGACGTGATCAGTCTGAAGACGGTGCGTTCGAACTTCGCCAACCTGCGCTACTGGCCTGTTCTCGAGAGCCCCGGCGTCCTTGAGCAGCTGATCCGGGCGGGTGTGCAGAAGAAGGTTTGGTGCGTGTTTCGTATGGGAGATGCTGAAAGCGTTCGTCCCGCGGAGTTCTTCTTCGGCGAGAAGGAGGTTCCGATGGCGGCGAACCTCAGCGCAGAAGGATACAGCCTAGTTACCCCGCAGGGTGCGAAGCAACGGGGTTGGATGGACGAGCCGCGGCTCGACCCGGAAAAGGTACGTAACGCGGTGTACTCTATAGCTGCCCAGGCGGGCGCGATGACCGTCTCGGACGTGATCGCTCGGGTCTATGCGGAACACGGCAGTTTGCCGCAGAAACCCATCGAGGAGGCGGCAGTCGACCTGGTGAAGCAGGGGCGTCTCTACATCTACAAGGGAAATCCAACCCAACAGGAAGAACCGGACCTGATCCGGGGGACTGAAGCTGCCTTCTACGTTCCGCAGCCGGACGACGTGCTGATTACCCCAGCGGAAGCAGCCCGTCGCGGCTGGGTCACCCAGAAGAAGTTCAGCCTGACACTGACGGGAGCGGAAGGGGCGAACAGGCTGTTGCCGTTGCTCCATCAACTGGGCAGCCTGTATAACCGCGGTGCCACCACTCGCATCGATACCCTCGATCTGACAGACCTGTCGCTCCCCTATGGTGGGTATCTCCGCGTGCAGCTCACTGACGTTCCGCCCGAGTCCATGGAGGCACTGGGGGAGTTGTTCGAGGTTCTGGCGGCCGTCACGAAGAAGGGCGATGGAACCGAGGCCATCCTTGTGGTGAACGACCCCGATGAGAACTGCCCCTTCATCAAGGCCCTTCGCGGTCAACAGTAAGTGAGGAGTACGACGGATGACCACCATTCGTCCCGTAGAGGCCCACCTGCAGATGGAATGGGACCTGGAGCACCGCATCAGGCCGTTGCTCAACCACGCTCCGTGGATCCTTCGTGTGACGGAGTATCATGACAAGCCCAGTCCTGTGTTGGTGATACGTGAGCGCTTTTCAGCCAACTCTGCCGAACAGGACGGCCAGGGAGCACGCCGGCCCGCCTTCAAGGACCGCGGATTGCTCTATGGCCAGTCGCTTCGACGTTGTCTGCCTGTCGTCCGAAGCATCGTAAGCCGGGTCTGTGACCAAGCGGACATCCCGCTTGAACTGCACCGCTATCTTGACATCAAGCAGATCACCTTTCGGGGGAACCTGCCGCTCGATCGAGAGGCCGGCGCGAAACTCGCACTGCTGTTCAAGCTGCAGGAACGGATTTTGGAGATGGACCGGGTAGAGTTGATTGCCTGGCGTGTGGAGCGCTTCAGTCGGGAAGAAGCGGAGTACTGGCTGACGCGTACGACCCAGTATGGACCCGCGGGGAACCGCTGGGCGCTGGCCGGTATGCGGATCATGCTCGGTGGTCAGCCTGGCGACAAGGAGATCGAGCGGATGCTGGCCAGAGTGCGCAAGTAGGAGGCAGAAGAGCGTGACGCATGAAACCAAGCGAGATGTGCGGCTGATCGAAGCCGGCTTCCCGTGTCACCAGGTGGGAGCCGAGACGCAGAGGGAGCGCGGGGCAAGTTCTGCCCTTCCTCCGCTTTACTACCTCCATGTCTGGTGGGCCCGTCGCCCGCTCACTCCGAGCCGGGCTGCCATACTGGCCTCTTTGCTGCCCGCCGGAACAGATACCGACTGGTTTCTGCGGCAGCTGGGGATTGAGAAGGTGCAGGCCCTGGTGGACGGGGAGCCGTGGACACTGACTGGTAAGTTGCTGGAGCGCGTGCAGAAGGACAGCAGTGGGGCCGAGTGGTTGCCGGTCGACACGATGATACTGCGAGCATTCGAAGTCGAGCAGGATCGGAGACGGTCCAACCAAGGGGTGATCGAACGACTGCTTCGGGCCGACCCGGGGCTGAGCTATCATCCTGTACTCCAGCGTTGGGAGGCTGAGTCGCGGCCCTTCCCCGTTGGGACTCTGCAGGGCCGCTACTGCCTGCCCGTCCGGCGTGTAGCCGCTGATCCGGCCCATATCAACGCTCGCATAGAGTTTGCCAAGTCAGAGCGGGTCCGGCAGGCCCTAGGCGAAACGCTGAAGTGGAGTCCGGAGGATCTCTACGGTTACGGCAGGGCGTTTCTGAGCCATCCCGAGCCGGCCGACCAGCCCCTTACCGTCCTTGATCCCACGGCCGGTGGCGGCTCTATCCCGTTCGAAGCGCTTCGACTTGGGCACAGGGTGATAGCCAACGACCTGAACCCGGTGGCGGCAGTCATACTGCACGCTACCCTGGACTATCCCGTCAGGTTCGGGTTCAGTCTGCTGGATGACCTGCGTTGTTGGGGTGAGCGCCTCGTTAAACACGTGGAGCAGTCGATGGCCGACGTGACGCCCTTCGCGCCGCTACCGCCGGAGGAAGTTTCTCTGCTTAAGCAGCACTGTTCGAAGTGCCCGGAGTTGGTGCCAGCGTTCAGTGGCCCGGAGTATGATCAGCAGGGGTTGATATACTGTCGTCAGGTCACCTGCCCCCACTGTGGCGGCGAAGCACCATTGCTCAACAGCTGCTGGCTCTCGAAGGAAGGTGAGAAGTGGGGGGTGGCGATTCTTACCGATGGTGCCTCCCGCAACGGTAAGGTGCAGTTCCGACCGTACCGCGTGAGAGGCAACAGGGGGCCCAACGGTGAGGATCCGAACTTTGCCACTGTGGACGACGGTGTAGGACTTTGCGTGCACTGCCGCCAGGCCATCTCCCCTGACGAGATCAAGGCGCAGGCCCGCGGGGAGTCGCCCCACGGAAAGTGGAGGGATCGGCTGTTCTGTGTCGTCGCCGTTCGTTATCAGCCGAAGTTGGACGCCAAGGGTCAGCCGTTGCGTCACAAGTCTGGCCAGGTGAGGACAGAGAAGGTGGTTTTCTTCCGGGCGCCTACCGAGGAGGATCTCGCCGCCATCACCCGCGCTGAGGAGCGGCTGCAGGCGCGTTGGTCGGAGTGGGAGGCGCAGGGTCTCATCCCTACGGAGCAGATTCCAAAGGGACACAAGACGGCAGAGCCCGTGCGAGCGGGTATGACCCGGTGGTGCGACATGTTCACGCCCCGACAGTTGCTGGGTCACTTGACTCTTGTCGAAGAACTCAATCGGATGAAACCGGAGATCCTATCTCAGCTCGGTGAGGAGCGCGGCCGGGCCGTGGTGACGTACCTTCAGTTCGTGATCGATAAGGGGCTCGATTACAACTCAAGGCTATGTACATGGGAATGCACACGTGGGATTGTGAAGCATGTCTTCCAGCGTCACGACTTTTCGACAAAGTGGACGTTCGGCGAGATGATATTTAGCGGCCCGTACTCCGGTTCCCGATGGACGCTGTCACAGATCCTTGACGCCTACCGGGGTCTCGCAGAACTGGTGGCTCCTATCCACGAGCGCATCGCCGGGGGCGAGCCCCCTGTAACCATCCGATTCGGCACGGCGGCTCACATGGATCTGGCGGACAAGTCGGTGGACCTGATATGCATGGATCCGCCCTACTATAACAACGTGCAGTATGCCGAGCTGTCGGACTACTTCTATGTGTGGCAGAGGCGCACGTTGAGCGACCTGTTCCCCGAGGTTTTTTGGCGGCGGCATACCAACAAGACCGACGAGGCGGTGGCCAATCCGGCGCGAGACGGCTCGGCCAAGAATGCGAAGGAAGCCTATGAGCGCCTCATGGCGGAGATCTTCAGGGAGTGCCATCGCGTACTGAAAGACGATGGCATTATGACGCTGATGTTCACGCACAAGACTCAGGAGGCATGGGAGACGCTAACCCGGTCTTTGATCGTAAGTGGATGGGCGATCACGGCGTCCATGCCTGTCGAGTCTGAGTCGCGTGAGTCCACGCATCAGAAAGAGATGGCGGCGGCTGCCAGTTCCATTTTCCTTTCATGCCGGAAGCGCACTGCGCCTGACGGAACCGTTGCAACCTGGTCCGGCTTCGGAGGCACTGGCGTTGCACAGCGCATCCGGGAGGCGGTGCGGGAAGGGCTACGCGACTTCGAACTGTTGCACCTAAACCCGGTAGATGAGATGGTCGCAAGCTACGGGCGGGCGCTGCAGGTTCTCTCCGAGAACTGGCCGGTGCTGGATGGTGATGAACCCGTCAGCCCAGTGCGCGCGATGAACGAGGCCAGTTCAGTGGTGGCCCAGTACCAGATCAGCCGGTTAACCGGCGGACGGCTAAAGGTGGATGACCTCAGTCCGGAAGCGGCCATGGCCCTCACGCTGTTTGGCATCTTCGGCCTCAACCCGTTCCCGTTTGGTGAGGCACTGAACCTGTCTCGCTCCCTGGGCATCAAGCTTGAAACCCGACCGGGAGGCTACATGGTGCAGGACCGCATGATCGGTATCAATGCGGAGCAGGCTGGCAGGCGGTCCGGGCGGCGGGAGGAGGAGAGTCCTGGCTATCCGGCCCCCCTGTTGCGGAAGGGCTCCAAGTTGCGCCTTGCGCTGCCTGAGGAGAGGCGCACTGCGCGGCTCGAGAACCCGCAGACGGAGTGGGATCTGCTGCACGGGCTCATCATGGCCTACCGGAAGGGTGACGTTCCCGTTGCACGTGCGTACCTGCAGACGCACGCAGGCGAGCGGGCCCAGGTGATACTCGACCTGCTTTCCGTGTGGGCGGCGCAGGTGCCGTCCGACGAGCTGCGGCGGGAGGCGGATGCACTCCTCTTCGCGCTTAGGTAGGCACCAAGAGTAGGGGGGGAAGAGCATGTCCAACATGGTGGCGGAGGTCCGCTCTACCCAGGGCCTCCGATCCTACCCCTGGCTGTATTCGTACAAGACGTCATCCACGCTGATCAACGGACGGCCGCTGGACATGTTGCACGACTTCTACATTCCAGCGCTAAGACTGGCCACCGAGTACGACCGTGTCGCCGGGTACTTCCGCTCGTCCTCACTGGCCGCTGCGTCGCAAGGGTTCTCTGCCTTCGCAAACCGCGGCGGGAAGATGAGGCTCATCGTCGGAGCCGATCTTGAACCGGCGGACGTGAAAGCCATTCTAGCCGGTGACCAGGCACGCCTGGAGGCCCGGCTCAACAGCGAACTGGAGCAGCCTGAGCAGTGGCCGGAGTCTGTGCGCAATGGTGTTGCCCTCTTGGGATGGATGGTGGCAAAGGGCTACTTGGAAGTCAAGGTGGCCTTTCGCCTCCACATGGCGACCGGTGAACCGCTCTCCTTCGATTCCGTAGACGACGGGTATGTCCACGAGAAGTGGTTCATCTTCCGCGACGAGTACGGCAACCGCCTCTACGGATCTGGCACCCTCAATGAGTCTAAGACTGGGCTGGTCCTCAACGCAGAAAACATCGACGTCCACTGCGACTGGTGGGAAGGCACAGATCGACGCCGTGTTGAGGATGCGGAGGCCGCGTTTGAGAACCTCTGGCTGGGGCGCGTTGGACACATGCCTGTTATGTCCATTCCCGACGCGGTGCAGCGGAAGTTGATCGACTTCGCGGAGGGAGTCCAGGAGCCGGTTGAGATTGATGGCAGCAGTGTTGCCACGCGTCAGGTAGCACCGCCGTCTGCCCTGGAGCGTCTGCGGTTTGCGCTCATTAAGGATGCGCCCCTCTTGCCCAGGGGGCGCTATGTTGGCCTCGAAACCGCACCGGTCGAACCGTGGCCGCATCAGCGTATCGTGGCGCGCCGACTTGTCGAGACATGGCCATACTCTTACCTCCTATGTGACGAGGTAGGCCTGGGGAAGACCATCGAGGCGGGTCTGGCCATCCGTTCCCTGTACCTGTCAGGCGTTGCCAAGCGCGTTCTGATCGCCGCACCTGCGAGCCTGACCCGACAGTGGCAGCGGGAGATGGCGTCGAAGATGCTGCTCTCCTTCGGTCGGGTCTACACTGCCCCGCAGTCTGGGCATGTGTACGTATGGCCCGCCGAAGAGCGGTATGCCACGGATCGGCTGTTCGACCCCAACCTGACCATCGTGTCCACTGGGTTGCTGGCCCGCAAGGAACGGGCTGAGGGGCTGCGAACCTGTGCCCAGTTCGATATCGTACTGGTCGACGAGGCGCACTATGCCCGAAGGCAGAACCCCACCCGCGGGCCGGAGGTGCAGCCGGAGTACGGGCAGTTGTACAAGGCAATCTCTGAGCATCTGCGCCCCCGGGCGCGCAGCCTCTGGCTCGCCACTGCTACCCCGATGCAGATTCACCCTGTAGAGGTGGCAGACCTACTCGCCCTCACGAACCGGGTGGGCGCCTTCCAGTTTGATCCGTCGCTCATGGAGCAGTACTACAACATGATTGCGAAACTGCTGCATGATGAGGAGCTGAGCGCCACAGAATGGCAGTTCCTCCGCCGCGTCGTGAAGGCCCTGCAGAGCGAGGACCCATGGTACTGGCAGTATGTGAGCGCCTATGTGGTTGATGGCAGGATTCGCGCTACCCTCAGGCAGTGGCTTGACCATGGCATTACGCCTCGGGGAAGGGACCGGCAGCTGATCCTTCGACTCCTGTTCTGTGCTTCACCGTTAGCACGCGTGATGCAGCGTCACACCCGGAAGCTCTTGGAACTCTACCGAGAACGCGGGCAGCTGAAGGCGAACCTCGCCACCCGTCATGTCTATCCCCTGCCTCGTATCGTCTTCGACGATGAGGAGCAGCAGATCTACGACGACTTGGAGGCCTACTGCAACGGCCTGAGCAAGCAACTGCGAAAGGGCAAGGACTCCAAGACCGGTAACTTGGTTAGCTTCCTGCTGAGCTTCCTTCGACTTAGGTTCGCGTCAAGCTTCTATGCGATTCAGCAGACCCTGCAGAGGCGACTGCAGAGGGTCGAGGAGACGCTTGCACACAAGCTGTCGCTGGCCGCTGTCCAGGAGTCGGAGGAGGCGCTGGAGGACTGGGCCTATGACAGTGATGTGGAGGACGACAGCCTGGCCACGGGGTCTTTCCTGAAGAACCGCTCCAAAGCCGACCTCGAATGGGAGCGCGAGAAACTGCGGGAGTTGCTCCGCAAGCTCGAGTCTCTACACGGCCCTTCCTCCAAGATGCAGGAGTTCCTGAGGCAACTCGACCGTCGCAGAGATCCTGTCACTCGCAGGTTTCGGCAGACGGTTGTGTTCACACGCTTCTACGACACCCTTGTTGACATCGTGAGACGGCTGCAGCAGGTGGATCCAGAGGCTCGTATCGGAACATACTCCGGCCAGGGCTGCAGTTACTATGACCCTGAACTGAAGCGTCTGGTGAGCGTGGACCGTGAAGAGGTGAAGAAGCGGTACCTGCATGGTGAGGTGGACATCCTCATCTGCACAGATGCAGCCGCCGAGGGCTTGAACCTGCAGACGGCAGACATGCTCATCAACTTCGACCTGGGCTGGAATCCCATGAAGATCGAGCAGCGCATCGGCCGCATCGACCGCATCGCGCAGATGCACCCGAATGTCTACGTTCTCAACCTCTGCTACGCGGGGAGTGCCGAGGAGATCGTCTATGGCCGTCTGCTTGAGCGGCTCGAGAAGGCGAACCTTGTCGTGGGCCGGCAGCAGGTTTCGCTCCTTCCTGTCACGCCGGACGAGTTCGAGGCGCTAGCTGACGGCACGATTACGTTGGACGAACTGGAGAAACGGGCGGTCCAGCGGTTGCAGGAGCAGCAGCGCCGTACGGAGAGTATGGAGATCAGCCCCGCGGACCTGTATGAGATCTACATGCGTATGGAGCAGGCGAGGAGTGCCTGGAAAGCACCCATCAACCTTGACGCGATCTGGGATTGTCTCGCAGAATCCCAGTACTTGAAGGACTTGGGCTGCGAGCTGGTGGGCGACCCCGGCGCGGGGGCGCTGCGCATCCGAGGAGTCGACGGCGTGCCCGAAGGCATACTGCTCACTGTATCGCGCGAACTGTACGACAAGGGACCGGATGCTCGGACGCCGGTTCATTTCGCTTCGTTCGGTGATCCCGTGTTCGATGCGACGCTTGGGCACATCAGCACGTTCGAGTTGCCTGGCTGCATACATCGGGTCAGTGTTCAGGTTCCCGATCTAGAGGGCGTGCAGATGGTCGCATACGCTGTGGCTGCGCGGACAGCGAACGGAATGTTGACGACGAGGCTGGTAAAGTGTTGGGACGATCTGGCTGGACTTCAACTGGCCGAAGACGTGGTGCTGTTGTCCGAAGAGGTGGAGACGTTCCGCACGCAGCTTGCAGAGCTTGCCGCAGCAGAGTACCAAGCCTATCGCGTAGCTCACCGCATCGAGCGGGAGAACCTCACGGCAGCACGTGCCCAAGAAGTGTTTGAACTCCTGGCGATTGGCGCTCTTGTTAGGGACCGGGCCAAGTTCTCCGGCGAGGGTGCGCTTTTTGGACCGGTGATTGAAGAGGTGCGGGTTCTATTCAAAGACCGGGAGGTGATCCAGGCCGCTCAGCTGCCTGCCGAGTTGCTCCGTCCGCTCCAGCCCTACCTGCTGTTCGATGTAAACGTGCCGCACATGGGCCAGGATGCGTCTGCCGGTGTTCCGCGCATTCTGGCGAATGCAGCTATCGACGCCGCTCGCCGTGTAGTTGATGGGGCGAAGGTTAAGAAGAGCGAACAGTATGTGGATGCTATGCTCGCCCGCATTTTCCGCGTGGCCGAAGCGAAGGCTCGGCAGGCTTCCAGATTATGACCATGCTGGCATGTAGCCGGGCCTTCGTTGGGGTTGTGTCGGTGCAGACACTGGACAGGCCGGAGGTCGAGGCTGCGCCCCGAACTCACGCAAGCCGACCGTTTTGTCCTGACCCCCCCGACTGTTGATGCCCCATGTTGGTGCTGAGACATTCCAGAGCCAGAAGGACCGGCGTTCAGCGACGGAACTCGGGGCAAGTTGGAGACCGAAAGTGGCTAGCTATGAGGATGGAGCAACATGGAGACGGCAGAGGGTGTGTGGCTTGCCGGACGAGAAAAGCTACAGCCAGAACCGGGTACGCCTGTGGGCGCACTCGGTTCTGCGTTTTCCGGTTGCTGGCGGAAGGCTTCCGGCCTTTATGGCCTTAGCAAAGTGATGAGCTACCTCGATGGCGTATGGTCGCCGCGAAGAACTCCGGTACGATCTCGAGTCTGTTACTGAGCTGGTTCTGGAGGCGGCACCTGGCCTTCTGCGTAGGGTGGACGTGAACCTGCTGACTCCGCTGGGTCGGCGCGACTTGGCCGTGTCCGTCATCCTATGCGAGGAGGGTGCGTACCGGCAGTTGGTGGCTCATCACTTCCGCGTCGGAGCTTTTCTGGTGGAGCAAGGGAACGCTCACTTTCTGCCCCCGTGACCATGCTCTACCCCAGCGACACACGCGCCGCAGGGGTCAGCTGTTGTAACTGATGGGTAGCAGGTACAACTGGCGGACATGGCGAACCACCTAGCGGCCCCACAGGCACCGCCGCTACAACGGGAGGTCGCTAGGAGACCCTGGGGGACTTGCTGGTGTTACGGCCGGTCGTAAAATGGACCACTACGGCCGGATGAAAAATCCCCCGCCCCACCGAAATGAGACACCAAAATCCCTGGCGAGGATGGGGTGTCTACAACATGGTTGGAGCGGAGG
>Ga0134090_1000438_pt1 | contig 37251 bp, 36 predicted proteins | sample 1_4taG_FD_94453 | JGI IMG/M metagenome (GOLD analysis project Ga0134090, IMG submission 94453) | Switchgrass degrading microbial communities from high solid loading bioreactors in New Hampshire, USA - 1_4_20_6_A1 metaG | ecosystem: Engineered > Bioreactor > Semi-continuous > Anaerobic >...
AACTAGACGGACAGCTTCAATCTTAAAATTTTTATCAAAGCGTTTCATTGATGGACACCTCCATATATTATGGTTTTATTATACCAACCATTCTCTGTGTCCATCAAACCGGGGTAACTTCAATAGTATATTGTATGATAAAAAATAATTTTTAAACATAAGGAGGCATTATGTTGAATATACTAGTTTCCAATGATGATGGAATAAGCTCATTAGGTATATATGAATTAGCAAGAGCATTGAAAAAGATAGGAAATGTAATTGTAGTATCCCCCGAATCAGAAAGAAGCGCCAGTGGACATTCTATTACAATGCATAAACCCTTAAGAAGTAATAAAGTTAATTTTAATGATGCTGATATTGAAGCTTGGAGTATAAATGGTACACCATCTGATTGCGTAAAATTTGCGTTAGAAGTCTTGGTTAAAAGTAAAATAGATCTGGTGGTATCAGGAATCAACAGAGGTCCTAATATGGGTACAGATGTATTATACTCTGGAACAGTATCCGCAGCAATTGAAGGTGCAATATATGGTAAACCTTCAGTTGCTATTTCCTTATCATGTAACGAAGAATGTGATTTTAAAGCATCTGCCAAGATTTCAGCATATCTTTGTCAGAAATTATATGAGTTTGGAATTGAAAAAGATACTGTAATGAATGTAAACATCCCAAATGTTCCATATGAAGATATTAAAGGTATTAAAATAACAAGATTAGGTGTTAGAAAGTATAAAAATTGCTTTGAAGAAAGAAAAGATCCAAGAGGAAAAAGCTATTACTGGTTAGCTGGAGAACTAGATGAAACTGGAGATGATGAAGGTACAGATATAAAAGCAATTAAGGAAAATTACATTTCAATAACTCCTATCAAAATTGATCTAACAAGTTATGAGTGTTTAAATAAAATGAAAAGGATACATTGGAGTTCAGCTAAAATTCATGATTAGTATTTTTATTAAAGCAAAAAGCCTTATTAAACAGTCCGCACTGTTTATAAGGCTTTCTATTTTATAATATATGTGAATCCTTAGTTTATATTTTATCATATTTATAAATCAATGCTTATTTTTTAAAAAAAGATGGTTTAATTATTGCATTAAAAAATATATTATTATATACTAAAAATGAAGGCAAAATTGCATTTTTTAAAATATTATATACAAAAATGAAACAAAAATTGCAATTCTATTTTTGAAGGAGGAGAAATGTATGAATAACAACGAAACCGTAACTGATAAGCTAGTTGTTAATGAAAATTGGTGCAAAGGATGCGGTATTTGTGTTAAGTTTTGTCCCAAAAATGTTTTAAAAGTGGAAAATGAAAAAGTAAAAGTTATTGATATTGATAAGTGTATACAATGCGGGCTATGTGAACTAAGATGCCCTGATTTTGCTATATATGTAAGGGGGAAATAGTATGAAATCCAAAGCTAGATTAATGCAAGGTAACGAAGCATGTGTAGAAGGTGCTATTGCAGCAGGAATGAAGTTTTTTGCTGGATATCCAATCACTCCTTCTACAGAAATAGCAGAAATAGCTGCTGAAAAATTACCTCGCGTAGGTGGAAAATTTATTCAGATGGAAGATGAAATTGCAAGTATGGCTGCCGTAATAGGAGCTTCATTAACAGGTTCAAAGAGCATGACTGCCACTAGTGGACCTGGTTTTTCACTCAAACAAGAAAATATAGGCTATGCTGCATTAGCAGAAGTTCCTTGTGTTGTAGTAGATGTACAGAGAAGTGGTCCAAGCACTGGTCTACCTACATCACCCGCTCAAGGTGACATTATGCAAGCTCGTTGGGGCACACATGGAGATCATCCTGTAATAGCATTGACTCCTTCTTCTGTAAGGGAAACTTTTGATCTAACTATAAGAGCATTTAATCTTTCAGAAAAATATAGAGTTCCAGTAATACTTCTGATGGACGAAATAATCGGACACATGAGAGAAAGAGTAGAACTCCCTGATGCTTTTGAAATTGAAATAGTAAATAGAAAAAAACCTACTGTTGGCAGAGATCAATACTTGCCTTACAAAGCTGATGAAGATTTAATACCGCCAATGGCCAACTATGGAGAAGGTTATCGATTCCATGTAACTGGGCTTGCTCATGATGAGACAGGTTTTCCCACTAATAGCCCTGCTATGGCAGATAAACTTTATAGAAGGCTTATGGATAAAATTGAAATGCACAAAGACGACATTATTCAGTGGGAGGAAGAAAACACTGATGACGCTGATGTGGTAATTGTATCTATAGGTGGTGTTTCCAGAGCAGCCGATACCGCTATGAAGCAACTTAGAGAAAAAGGATATAAGGTAGGTACATTCAGACCTATTACAGTATGGCCCTTCCCTGAAAAAAGGTTATTAGAGTTAGCAAGCAAAGTTAAGACTTTTGTTGTAGCTGAAATGAATCTCGGTCAAATAGCTTTGGAAGTAGAAAGAATAATAAAAGATAAAGCTGAACTGAAAAAAGTCAATAAGGTTAATGGTGAAGCAATATACCCAGAAGAAATTATTGCAAGAATAGAGGAGGTGCTCTAAATGCCAAGTGCTTTAGTTAACGAATATTTTAGAACAAATAAATTACCACAAATTTGGTGTCCAGGATGTGGTCATGGTATCATAACAAGAGCTATTACAGCTGCTATTGATAAACTGGGTTTAGAAAGAGATAAAATATGCATAGTATCAGGTATTGGATGTTCTTCGCGAGCTCCAGGATACATGGATTTCGATACACTTCACACAACTCACGGAAGAGCTATAGCTTTTGCAACTGGAGTAAAAATGGCAAATCCAGATTTGAAAGTAATTGTTATAACTGGTGATGGTGATGCTACTGCAATAGGAGGTAACCATTTAATACATGCTTGCAGAAGGAATATTGATATAACTACTATTGTATTTAATAACAATATATATGGTATGACAGGTGGACAATATTCCCCTACCACACCTAAATTTGATAAAGGTACTACAGCTCCATATGGAAACATTGATAAAGCTTTTGATATTCCAGCTTTAGCTGCCGCTGCTGGTGCAACATATGTTGGAAGATCTACAGCATATCATACACAGCTTTTGATATCACTAATAGAAAACGGAATAAAAAACGAAGGTTTTTCATTGATTGAAGCATTAAGTGTATGTCCTACTTATTATGGAAGAAAAAACAAGAAAGGATCAGCTGTAGACATGTTAGAGTGGCAAAAAGATCATGCTGTTAATATTTCAGCAGCTTCTAAAATGACTCCAGAATCATTGGAAGGTAAATTTCTAATAGGTGAATTTAAAAATAGTCCCGAACCAGAATACACAAGCGAGTATCAAAAGATTATCGATAGGTTATGTAAGGAGTGATATAGTAATGGATAGGCATGAAATTAGATTAAGCGGCTCGGGAGGCCAAGGACTAATAACTGGTGGTATAATACTAGCAGAAGCAGCAATATTGGAAGGAAAAAATGCTGTTCAAACTCAATCCTATGGTCCAGAAGCAAGAGGTGGTGCTAGTAAAGCAGAAGTAATAATATCCACAGATAAAATTGATTTTCCTAAAGTAAGAGATTGCGATATATTTTTATCTTTAACTCAAAAATCTTTCGACCAATATAGCAAAGGGGTAAAAGAGAACGGTATAATGATCGTTGATGAATCCATTGAAACTGGAGATTCAAAAATAAAAGTATATAAATTACCAATTATTCATACAGCGCACAATGTATTGGGCAAACCTATGGTAACTAATATTGTAGCAATAGGTGTAGTTGCTGCAATTTCCAAAGTTGTTTCTAAAGAAGTTTTGGAAGAAGCAGTATTAAATCACGTACCAAATGGTACGGAAGAGTTAAATAAAAAAGCATTGGAAATCGGTTATTCCCTTGGAGAGAATGCAGTTAAATAATATTATAACTGATAAGTTTATATAGAAAGTTGTAGTATAATCTTTCAATGAAAGCATTTTCAATAGGAAGTCTAACATTTAACTCATAGCACAAAATGGATTTTATGTAAATTATATTCCACTATGAAATGTAAAAATAGCTAGGAAAATATAATTAAGTAATGGGGTCATATAATGAACGAAAATCAGGATTTAATGAAAAAAATTCAGATGAACTTTCATAGATTGAGTAAAGGTCAAAAAATGATTGCTCAATACATCATGGAGAACTATGATAAAGCTGCTTTTATGACCGCTGCCAAGTTAGGAGAAAAGGTTGGGGTCAGCGAATCAACCGTAGTAAGATTTGCAAATGTACTAGACTTTGAAGGCTATCCTCATATGCAAAAAGAGCTCCAAGAAATGATTAGAACTAGATTAACTACTGTTCAAAGAATTGAAATGTCTACTGATTATTCAAATGAGGAAAATGTAGTAAAAAAAGTTCTAAAAGCAGATATAGACAATTTAAGAATGACTATGGAGAGTATAGATTTTAAAGTTTTTGAAGAAGCTGTAAAAGCTATTACAGAAGCAAAGCATATTTATATAGTTGCTATGAGAAGTTCTACAACCTTAGCTGACTTCCTAGCATTTTACTTAAATTTGATTAGAAATAATGTCTATGTAACAAGTAGATCAGTTTCTGATATATTTGACATACTTTTTAGAGTCAATAAAGATGATTTAGTAATTGGTATTGGATTTCCAAGATATTCCTCAAAAACAATTGAAGCGTTAGATTATGCTAAATCACAAGGTGCTAAGGTTCTCGCTATTACAGATAGCCTAATATCTCCTTTAGTATCTCATGCTGATTTTACCCTTACCGCCAAAAGCAATATGGAATCCTTTGTAGATTCTTTGGTTGCACCTTTAAGCCTCTTGAATGCATTAATAGTTGCTGTCGGTATAAAAGAAAAAAGAAAGGTATCAACGACCTTCGGTAAGCTCGAAGATATTTGGGAAAAATATAAAGTATATTCTTAGAATTTAATAAATATTGCAACTATTAAATATTTGCAATAAATAGAAGGATTTCGTGAAAACATATAGAATATCTTATTAGATTAAAGTTATAATATGGAATTTAGAGCAGGCTCACTGCTTTAAATTAATATATGTTATTAGGAGGTCTATTTAAATATGGCACACCAAGATAATTTAAATCCATTCTTAAATGCTCAAAAACAGGTTAAGGAAGCATGTGACAGACTAGGTCTTGAAGCTGACGTTTATGAAATCCTTAAGCAACCTTTAAAAGTTCTAGAAGTTGCAATCCCTGTAAGAATGGACGATGGCTCAATTAAAGTATTTACCGGTTACAGAGCACAGCATAATGATGCTGTTGGCCCATTTAAAGGCGGCATTAGATTCCATCCAAATGTAAGCAGAGAAGAAGTTATGGCATTATCTATCTGGATGACATTTAAATGCGGAGTTACTGGCATACCATATGGTGGAGGAAAAGGTGGCGTTATTGTTGATCCAAAAACTCTTTCTCAAGGTGAATTAGAAAGATTATCAAGAGGATATATCGATGCTGTATACAAAATATTAGGTGAACAAGTAGATGTCCCCGCTCCTGATGTAAATACCAATGGTCAGATAATGGCTTGGATGGTTGATGAATATAACAAGTTAGTAGGCAGAAATGCTTTAGGAGTTATTACAGGAAAACCATTGGAATTTGGTGGTTCAAAAGGCAGGACTGCTGCTACAGGTTTTGGTGTAGCCGTTGTAGCTAGGGAAGCAGCTAAAAGATTAGGTATTAATTTCAATGGTGCAACTATAGCTTTACAAGGAATAGGTAATGTTGGAAGCTATGCAGGATACAACATGGAAAAACTAGGCGGTAAAGTTGTTGCTGTTTGTGAATGGAATGGATCCGTTTACAAAGAAGATGGATTCGATATGCATGCATTAGTTAATTACATGAAAGAACACAAGACTGTAGTAGGGTTCCCAGGATCAAAAGAGATAACTAAGGACGAATTCTTCTCATTACCTGTAGATATACTAGTTCCTGCAGCGCTTGAGAACGAAATAACTGCAGAAGTAGCAGAGAAAATTCAAGCTAAATTAATATGTGAGGCAGCTAATGGTCCAACTACCCCAGATGGAGACGAAGTATTAAACAGAAGAGGTATATTAGTGACTCCAGATATCTTAACTAATGCTGGTGGTGTTACAGTTTCATACTTCGAATGGGTGCAAAACCTATATGGATATTACTGGACAGAAGAAGAAGTAGAAGAAAAAGAAGAAAGAGCAATGGTTGATGCATTTAATGACATTTATAAGATAAAAGAAGAGTATAATGTACCGATGAGAACTGCTGCTTATATGCATTCTATAAAGAGAATTGCAGCTGCAATGAAAGTAAGAGGTTGGTACTAATATAATCAAGCAATCAAAAAACCTGTTCAATGAACAGGTTTTTTGATTGCTTGGGAAAAGATATTATTCATACAATGAAAGATACGATAGAGATTTACACTTTGTAAACTACTTCAAAAACCAAAAAAAGGCTAACATTAAACTTGCCTATGGGTCATAAAAAATTATCTTTGATTAATACTTTTAATATAAACAAATACAATCAATATGCTATAATATTTAAAATTAAATATAAAGAGGTTATTTTATGAAATATGATGTCATTGTTGTCGGTGGTGGTCCTGCAGGGATGATGGCTGCAGGTATAGCTGGTTCAAGGAATAAAAAGGTATTGCTGGTAGAAAAAAATGATAAGTTAGGTAAGAAATTATTCATAACTGGAAAAGGAAGATGTAATCTAACTAATTCTGCCCCAAAAGATGAGTTTATATCTCATATAACTCGTAATTCTAAGTTTTTATACAGTTCTTTCTATAATTTCTTTAATGATGACTTAATTGATTTTTTTAATAAACTGGGTTTAAAAACCAAGACAGAAAGAGGTGGACGAGTATTTCCTTTATCTGATAAATCTAGTGATGTTATAAAAGCTTTAGAAAAGCATTTATATAATAATAATGTTGTTGTTAAGCTTAATTCAAGAGTAAAATCAGTTATTGCAGAAAATAACACAATAACAGGCATAGAAATTGAAGATGGTAGCAAAATTAATTGCTCTTCTCTAATTATTGCCACAGGTGGATTATCATATCCATTAACTGGCTCTACAGGAGATGGTTATAGATTCGCAAAGCAGCTTGGCCATCATGTAACAGACTTATTACCATCATTAGTACCTTTAGTAGTTAAAGAAGAATACATAAAGGAAATTCAAGGTTTATCACTAAAAAATGTATCGCTTAAGGCAATATGTGATGAAAAGATTCTATTTGAGGAAATTGGAGAAATGCTATTTACTCACTATGGTTTATCTGGTCCGCTGATTTTATCCGCCAGCTTCTATATTTCTGACAAAATTAATAAGAATAAAAAAGCAATTATAGAAATTGACTTAAAGCCTGGCTTAAGCCATGAAGAACTAGATAAGAGGCTATTAAAAGATTTTAATTTATACAGTAATAGACACTTTAAAAACTCATTAGATGATTTGCTACCAAAAAAACTTATTCCTGTAATTATAAAATTATCTGGCATACATGAAGATAAACAAGTAAATCAAATTTCAAAAGAAGAAAGAAAAAAACTTGTAAATTTACTAAAGGCTTTACAATTTGAAATCATTGGGACAAGACCAATATCAGAAGCTATTGTTACTTCTGGGGGAGTAAGTGTTAAAGAAATAAATCCTAAGACAATGGAATCTAAGTTAATTAAAGGTTTATATTTTGCAGGAGAGATTTTAGATGTAGATGCATTCACAGGTGGCTTTAATCTGCAAATTGCATTCTCGACAGGATATACTGCGGGTTTAAATTGTTAATAATTTGAGCATCATAATATAAGGCAGTAAATTTTTTGGAGGCTATGCTATGAACTCAAGGATGGAAAAAAAGAAAGTAAAGTATTTGGAATGGTGGGACAATATTGGAATAAAACTAAAAAAAGCTCTTTTGCTGTTATTTTTAATAACTTTTACCATACAATCAATTATGGCCTTAAATATCAATTTGCTGCCTTTAAATACAACTTTAAGACTAGAAGGTGAAGCAATCATTGAAAGTTATCATTACGAAGATAGAGGTACTATAAGAATTATTGCTGAAAATCTTAAAGATATATCACAAGTTAAAGCATATATAAATGGTGAACTAGTTAATAACAGCAATTCTAATAGTATTGATTTAGTAGTACGGAATAATGATGTTATTGAAATTGATGGAACGCAATTGGCGGAAAATATAAATATAATAATTGAAGACACTTCGGAAAATGTTGTTTCCCCTAAAAAAAGTATGAGATATAATATAAAAAGTAACATTGTAATAATAGGCAGAGTCAAGCTAAAATAGGGGGTATCGCTTTGGGTTTTAATGCTATTGCAATTGATGGTCCTGCAGGAGCTGGAAAAAGTACTGTAGCAAAAATGTTATCAGAAAGAATTGGTTACACCTATATAGACTCCGGGGCTTTATTTCGTGCCATAACTCTTAAAGTAATAAAACTTGGTATAGATATTAATGACATAGAAAGAATTATATTTCATGCAAGAAACTCTGACATAGATTTTTCAAACAATAAAATATATCTTGATGGAGCAAATGTAAGTGAAAAGATAAGAGACAATATAATCAATACCACCGTTTCTTATATTGCTATGATACCAGAAATTAGAGATATAGTTGTGGAGATACAACGTAAAATAGCATCAAATAAAAATGTTGTTGTTGATGGAAGAGATATAGGAACTACGGTTTTTCCGAATGCCTTTATTAAGTTTTTTTTAACTGCTTCTGTAGAAGAAAGAGCATTAAGAAGGTATAATGAACTTACAGACAAAAAGAAACACACTCTAGAAGAGATAAAAAAGCAAATTATTGAAAGAGACTTTATAGATGCAAATAGAGAAGCTTCTCCCTTGAGGCAAGCTGAGGATGCTATTCTTATTGATACAACTGGAAAAAGCATTGATGAAGTTGTATCAGAAATGTTATATTATGTTTTTATGAAGGGGGAGAAAAACTTTGTTATATAATATAGCAAAATTCTTGTTAAAACCTATATTCAACATATTATATGCAGTAAAAGTTGATGGTATGGATAATCTTCCATTAGATAACGGTTATATAGTATGTGGAAATCATGCAAAAGCAGTAGATCCCATTCTTATCGCAATAAACTTGCCTAGCAAGATTAATTTTATGGGTAAAAGTGAATTGTTTTCAAATAAAATTATAGGATATATATTAAGTAAATTAGGTGCTTTTCCAGTTAAAAGAGGTCAACCAGACCTAAAAAGCATAAAAACTTCACTAAAATTACTTCAAGAAAAGCAGAATATAGGCATATTCCCAGAAGGCACCAGAAATAGAACTGATGAATTGATAGCTGAGCCAGGAATTGCGATGCTTGCTATTAAGTCTAGAAGTCCCATTGTTCCTATAACAATTCAAACAAATTATAAATTTTTTAATAGAACAACAATAAACATTGGTAATACAATTTTTTTAGATGAGTATTTTGATAAAAAGCTAAAAAATGAAGATTATATTAATATAAGCTTAGATATAATGAAAAAAATAAAAAAATAATAGGTGATATAGTGAAAATTTTATTGGATAAAAATGCAGGTTTTTGCTTTGGAGTTAAAAATGCCGTTGCACAAACATTAAAGACTATAAAAAGCAGCAATGGTCAAAAAGTTTTTACCTACGGACCATTGATTCATAATCAACAAGTCATAGAGAATTTAAGAAAAATGGGAGTAATAGAAATCGAAAGTATTTCAGATAATATTGATTCAAATTCAATAATAATAATTCGATCTCATGGTGTACCAAAATCAATACTTGAAAAGATGATCTCTAAAGGCATTAATGTTGTAAATTGCACATGTCCATTTGTATCAAGGATTCATAAGATAGTTGAGGAAAAATATAACGACCACTATAAAATATTAATAGCTGGTGACGAAAATCATCCTGAAGTTATAGGTATTAATGGATGGTGTAATAATGAAGCTATTGTAATAGATGATGAAAAAAAGGTGGACAAACTCTCTTATTATGATAAAATATGTTTAGTTGCACAAACAACTTTTTCTAAAAATCTTTGGCATAGAATTAAAGAAAGAGTTAAAGATAAATTTAAAGATGTAGAAGTATTCGATACAATATGCAATGCAACAGAAAATAGACAAAAATCTGTAACAGAGCTAGCACAAAGTGTGGACGCAATGATTGTTATTGGTGGTTTTAATAGTTCAAATACTAAAAAGCTATATGAAATCGCAAAGCAATTTTGCAATGATACCTATCATATAGAAACTGCCAAAGATTTAGCAAAAGAAAAGCTTATAAAGGCACATACAGTTGGAATAACTGCTGGAGCTTCAACGCCTGATTGGATAATTAAGGAGGTTTTAATTAAAATGCAAGACTTTAACAACGAAAACATTATGGAAGAATATGAGAAAAGTTTTAGATCTCTTTATCCCGGTGAGACAGTGAAAGGCACTGTAATATCCTTTAATGATGAAGAGGTATTTGTAAATATAGGATATAAGGCTGATGGTATAATTAAAAAAGAAGATTTGACTTGGGATATGGATTTAGAAATATCTGATATTGTAAAGATAGGAGATGAAATAGAAGTTAAAGTTGTTAGCATCAATGATGGAGAAGGCAACGTAGTATTATCTAAGAAGTTAGTTGATGCGGAAAAAAACTGGTATAAACTTGAGTATGCCTACAACGAAAAGATTTCAGTACCAGGAGTTATAAAAGAAATTGTAAAAGGTGGAGGTATTGTCGAAGTATATGGAATAAGAACATTTATGCCTGCATCCTTATTTGATGTAAAATATGTTAGTGATCTAGAAGGTTACAAAAATAATAAAATAAATGTTAAAATTATTGAATTTGATAAAGACAATAAAAAAGTTGTCGTTTCTAGAAAGGACTACTTATTAGAAGAAAAAGCTAAAAAAGAAAACGAATTTTGGGCTAACGCAGAAGTTGGGCAAAAACTTGTAGGTGAAGTAAAAAGAATCACTGATTTTGGAGCTTTTGTTGATGTAGGCGGAGTAGATGGTTTAATCCATATTTCTGAGCTATCATACACAAGAATAAACCATCCAGCAGAAGTTGTAAAACCAGGCGATAAAGTAGAAGTTGTAATACTTGCTTTAGATAAAGAAAAGAATAAAATTTCATTAGGCTTAAAGCAGACAATGCCTGAACCTTGGTCTACAATTGAAGATAAATTTAAGGTAGGAGATATCATAGATGTTAAAGTTCTAAGGTTTGCTCCCTTCGGCGCTTTTGTAGAAGTTATCCCGGGAGTAGATGGACTAATCCACATATCACAAATATCAGATAAAAGAATAGCAAAACCTTCTGATGTATTACAAGTTAATCAGATAGTTAAAGCTAAAATTATTGATATTAATGTTCCAGAAAAGAAACTAAGTCTTAGCATGAAAGAAGTAGATCAATAAATTATTTATATACCAACCTTTAAATAAGGTTGGTATTTTTAAATTTTAAAATTCTAATGTATTTTTTTTTTAAAAGTGTAAATAATACTTAATGACCTCACAAAATACATTGAGACCCCCTTTACATTCTATTTTCGTGATATGTCAACATATCACGACTTTTTTTTACTTAGTTTTTATGTTAGAATTATTTAAAATACATAATTACTGCGAGGTGCTTGCAAATGCTTATAGGTTATGAAACCTTTAAAGAAAAAATATTTAAATTAACTAATATAGATCTATCATGTTATAAAGAACGTCAAATGAAAAGAAGAATAGACTCTTTAATCACCAGAAATAATTTTCAAGATTACGATTCATATTATAATGCTTTATTAAAGGATAGCCGATTATACAACGAATTTATAAATTATTTAACAATAAATGTATCTGAGTTTTATAGAAATCCTTCTCAGTGGGAAATTTTAGAGAAAGAAATAATACCTAAACTGTTATCCAAAAAAAATAATCTGAAAATATGGAGTGCAGCTTGTTCAACAGGAGAAGAACCTTATTCATTAGTCATGTTATTAAGCAAATTTATGAACTTAAAAGATATTAAGATATATGCTACAGATATAGATGATGATGCCCTTAGAAAAGCAAAAATAGGAACTTATAATGAAAAAAGTCTAGCTAATCTTCCAAGTGACTTTATACACAAATTCTTTAATAAAAATTCTAATATGTATAACATAAAAGAAGAAGTAAAGAAATGTGTAGAGTATAAAAAACACAATCTTTTAATGGACAAGTATCCAACTGATTGTGATATTATAACATGTAGAAATGTGTTGATATACTTTACTGAGGAAGCAAAAAATAATATATATATGAAATTTAGTAAATCACTTAGTCCCGAAGGTGTTTTATTCGTTGGAAGCACCGAGCAAATAATTTCATCTCAAAAATACAACCTTGAACCTATGAAAAACTTTTTTTACAGGTTAAAAAAATAGAAAAAAACAGAGAAAAATCTCTGTTTTTTTCTATTTTATGGTGCCTTGGGGCGGAATCGAACCACCGACACGAGGATTTTCAGTCCTCTGCTCTACCGACTGAGCTACCAAGGCATATTATAATGGTGGGCCTTCAGGGACTCGAACCCCGGACCAACCGGTTATGAGCCGGTTGCTCTAACCAACTGAGCTAAAGGCCCTTGGCAACAACATTATTGATTTTACTATAAATTTTATTACATGTCAATATAATAATCTAAGGATTTTTTAATTTTACTTATTGTGATTATATATTAGTACATAAAAAAATATAATGTAATGATGTAATGATATAGGGGTTGATATAAATGTCTAAATGCTTGAAATATATATACGAGTCATCAAACATAACTTTTTTCGAGCAGATTGAACTTGATAAAATTCTTAGGGAATATGATTTAAACATAATTAAGGTAGAAAAAGTGAGAAGTGTTTATAAAATTGATACTTTTAATGGCAGTTATTGCCTTAAAAAGATTGGAAACGGGCAAAAAAGAGCCATTAAAAGCATAAACATAATGGAGTATTTAAGGATGAATGGTTTTTATAAAGTAACAAAACCCATATACTGCATATCTGGCGATATAGTTATTCAAAGAAAAAATTCTACATACTACCTAACTAATTGGATCAATGCTAACGAAGTTGACTTTAATGAGTTGGAACAAGTATCGGATAGCATCTGCTTATTAGCGGAATTTCATGAAAAAGCTAAGGGATTTTTTTCAAAGAATATCACAATAAAAAATAATATTGGTAAACTTCCAAGGTTATACAATGATTATTTAAAATTACTTAACAAATTAAAGGAGAATTTAGAAAATAGACCTGACAAAAGTATTTTTGATAGCATTTATTATGAAAATATTGATTACTTTATTAATCAAGCTGAACAAGCTTTATATATATTAAAAAAATCAGATTATAACAAGCTTTGTGATGTAAGAAAAAAAGAACTTTATTTATGCCATGATAGTTTTTATTACCAAAATATATTAAAAGATGATAAAAGTAATTATTTCATTATCGATTTAGAAAGTTGCTTATATGACTTACCTGTTGTTGATATAGGAAAATTTATGAGAAGAATCATGTATAGGAAAAACTATTTGTGGAACTTTGATCTTTTTAAAATGATTATTTCTAAATATGCTGCTATAAAAGAAATTAACGAAAATGAATATAAGATACTGCTTTCAATGTTGATGTTTCCATATAAATTCTATAAACTAGGAAAAAAGAAATATATAAAAAAGAAAAAATGGAAAGATGAAAGATTTCTAAAAAAGTTAAATAATGTGTTAGTAGCTGAAGAGTCCAAAAAATTGTTTATAAAAAATTATATGGATTATTATGGTCAATAAAAATATTAGGTAAATAAATACTATGTAACAAATTTGATGATTAAATATTAAAATTACTAGTATAAGTTAAAAACTGTTGAAATGCTTTTAAAAGCATTTCAACAGTTTTTTAATGGTCGGGGCAACAGGATTTGAACCTGCGGCCTCTTGGTCCCGAACCAAGCGCGCTACCAAGCTGCGCCATGCCCCGAAATCTATTTTCTATATTATACCCTAATATAAATAAAGTCAATAGTTTTTCTTAAATGCCCCTAATACATTAAATTATAAAATAATTTTGCTAGCTCAATTATTTTATTTCTATTAAAATAATTGGTTATGAAATAAAATCCACATGACTATCTTTGAACATGGCACCTTAAATAAGTCAAATTGCATTTATAATAACTTTTTATGAGAATGTAATTATGCCAAGCATTTTGAAATTTCACTACAAATTATACTTAATAATTAGACAAATATGTTCCGCTATAAAATAGAGAATAATTTCCGCAAACTTGGACATATAAATAATTATAATATATAAGTCACAATGTAGTTTTAATAATATTAGAGCATTTGAGAAAAATAAAACTATAAAACATTCATTGAAGGTGATCAAATGCTTAGTAACTTTAAAAGTGAAGAATTAGTAAAAGTTCAAGGAAAGTTATTTCCTGTAGTTGGTGGAAGATTAAGGCTTGCCCATGAAGATAACTCCAGCCTTAGCATAGAGACTAAAGTAATATCTTATGACGGCGAAATAGCAGTAATTCAAGCTACAGTCAAAACTGAAAAAGGAGTATATAACGGACTTGGCAATGCATCTACTAAAAGAGACAGAATTTTATCAAATGCTATCTTAGAATTAGCTGAAACAAGAGCCATAGCTAGAGCTTTAAGATTTGCCGGATATGGAGTAGAATACACAGGCTTTGAAGAAGTAGAAAACAACAGCGAAAACGATGATAAGGAAACAGCTTCAAAAACACAATTGATGGATATATTTGCTTATGCAAAAGAAATTAATATGTCAAATGAAGACTTAAAAAGCATAATAGTAAAAACAACTGGTAAAACGTATACTAAAGAATTAACAAAAAAAGAAGCCAATACTATATTAGAAATGCTTACGAAAATAAAAGAAAATGAACAGGACAATTTAATTATGTAAATAAACTAGAACATTGTATTAAATCGCTGTTGTGTGAATAAAAATTCTATAGTATAATTAACTAAAAATGCTCACAAACCCTTGGGGCCCCTACGATAAGAGACACAAATGTTAATTTGTGCATATATTTGGACAATTATTTTGTTTCATTAATATGAGTAATTTCCAAGTATGATTTATGATTAAGTAATAAATAAGCTTCCTATAGTATGGAAGCTTATTTAAGTAAAAATATTTAATTAGGTGGTGAGTATATGATAAACATGACTTGGGAAATGTTCTTGCAGCATTTGGCCAACGGTATTTCTCTAGGAAGTCTATATGCCCTCATTGCCATAGGTTACACCATGGTTTATGGCATCTTAAGATTAATTAACTTTGCTCATGGTGACATTTTTATGATGGCTACTTATTTTGCTTTTTTTGGCGTATTTTTTGGACTACCATGGTATATAGCTTTCCCAATAACCATAATACTAACAATTTTACTTGGTATGGGCGTTGAAATAGCGGCCTATAGAAGTCTAAGAGACGCGCCCAAAATTTCAATTATGATATCTGCCATTGGCGCTTCATTTTTGATTGAAAATCTTGCAATTGTCATTTTTGGAGGAAGACCTAAGGCTTTTCCCACTGAAGAATTATTTACAAAGGTTGTTTACATCGGTAATATTTCTGTTCAAAGATTGACATTTATAATACCCATAGTAACAATTATATTGCTTGTTATGCTATTATATTTGATTAATAAAACCAAAACAGGTATGGCAATGCGAGCAGTTTCTAAAGATCATGAAACTGCAAAACTTATGGGCGTTAATATTGATAGAACTATTTCTACAACATTTGGTATAGGTTCTGCATTAGCTGCTATTGGAGGTATAATGTGGGGACTAAAATTCCCTCAGATTCAGCCATTAATGGGCGTTATGCCTGGCTTGAAATGCTTTATAGCAGCAGTAATAGGTGGAATTGGTAATATTACCGGTGCAGTTATCGGTGGCTTTTTCCTTGGAGTAAGTGAAATTATGCTTGTTGCCATTTTCCAAGGATTAACTGGTTATCGTGATGCTTTTGCTTTTATAATCCTTATTTTAGTACTCCTCTTTAAACCAACAGGTATAATGGGAGAAAAAATATCAGAGAAGGTGTAGTTTATGAAAAAGAGGAATTATTATCTAACAACAATATCATTGATCTTTCTCGTAATTTTTCTATACTTTGCCCATAACTACATGGACGCATACATAGTTAGAATACTTAATCTTTGTGCGATTTATACAATACTAGGATTAAGCATGAATCTTATAAATGGCTTTACAGGGCTTTTTTCATTAGGGCATGCAGGCTTTATGGCTATAGGAGCATATGTTACTGCTATTCTAACCCTTTCTGTCAATTCTAAGATTCAAAACTTCTTTTTAGAGCCAATAGCAGCACCATTAGCTAATGTGGAATGGCCTTTTTTCCCTGCACTTCTTCTTGCAGGTGTTTTAAGTGCAATAGCTGGTTTTTTGATAGGCGCACCTGCTCTTAGACTGAAAGGTGATTATTTAGCTATAGCAACCTTAGGTTTTGCAGAAATTATTAGAGTAATATTCACTAATACTCAGAATATAACTAACGGCGCCTTAGGTTTGAAAGGAATACCCGCTTATACAAATTTATGGTGGAGCTTTGGTATTGCAGCCTTCACTGTACTGTTTATGGCTTTACTCATAAATAGCAGTTATGGAAGAGCATTGAAAGCGATAAGGGAAGATGAAATTGCAGCAGAAAGCATGGGAATAAACCTTTTTAAACATAAAGTAATGTCATTTACAATAGGTGCTTTCTTTGCAGGTATAGGTGGAGGTCTTATGGCAAATCTACTAGGAACCATAGATCCTGCTATGTTTAAATTCACTCTAACATTTAATATTCTACTCATTATTGTATTAGGTGGTATGGGAAGTATCACTGGTACAGTAATATCAGCCTTTATAGTAACAATATCTCAAGAAGCTTTACGTTTCTTGGATCAGCCTATGGATTTAGGCTTATTTGTTATTCCAGGAATATCAGGTATGAGAATGGTAGTTTTCTCTGTACTTCTTATGATAGTTGTGTTATTTTATAGACATGGCCTTATGGGAACTAATGAATTTAGTTGGGATAAATTTTTAAATGCAATATCACTAAAAAAACCTCTATCAAAAGGAGGTAAATATAATGGAAATGCTTAGAGCTGATAATATAACTATGCAATTTGGAGGTTTGACTGCTGTAAAAGACTTTAATTTAGTGCTAAATAAAGGTGAAATTGTTGCTTTAATAGGTCCAAACGGTGCAGGAAAAACTACAGCATTTAATATGATAACAGGTGTATATAAACCTACAAAGGGAAAAATATATTTTAAAGGAAAAGATATTACATACTTAGCACCACATAGAATTACTAAATTAGGCATAGCTAGAACCTTCCAAAATATAAGATTATTTAAAGATTTAAGTGTTCTAGATAATGTTTTAATAGCAAATCATCTTCATATAAAATCTAATCTGTTTGAAGCTGTTACAAGGTTTCCAAGATATAGAATTGAAGAAAAAGAAATGATAAAAAAATCTCTCAATTTACTAGAAATGGTAGGTTTAACCAATGTGGAAAACGAAAAGTCCAGCTCATTACCATATGGAATGCAGCGTAGACTGGAAATAGCTAGAGCTTTAGCTACAAACCCGGAAGTTCTGCTGCTTGATGAACCTGCAGCAGGAATGAATCCAAAAGAAACCGAAGATCTTACTAAATTTATAAAGCAAATTAGAGATGATTTTGATTTAACTATATTTATGATAGAACATCATATGCAGGTAGTTATGGGGATATCCAAAAGAATCTATGTACTTGATTATGGAGTTACTATTGCTCATGGCAATCCCAATGAAATACAAAATAATCAAAGAGTCATTGAAGCTTATTTGGGGGTGGAAAACAATGCTTAAAATAGACAATTTAGTAGTTGCTTATGGTGGCATAGAAGCACTAAAAGGTATAAATTTAGAAGTTGAAGAAGGCAAAATTGTTACACTAGTGGGCGCAAATGGTGCAGGTAAGAGCACTACCTTAAGAAGTGTTGTAGGTTTGGTGAAGCCAAAAAGCGGCAGCATAACTTATAACAATATAGACTTGCTAAACATGAAAACACAAGATATAGTAAAATTAGGTATAACATTGGTTCCTGAGGGAAGAAGAATATTCCCGAATTTAACAGTACTTGAAAACTTGAAATTAGGCGCTTACTTCAGAAAAGACACTAATGAAATAAAAAAAGATTTGGAATGGGTTTATAGCTTATTCCCAATTCTTAAAGAAAGACATTGGCAGATGGCAGGTACTTTATCAGGTGGAGAACAACAAATGCTGGCAGTAGGTAGAGCATTGATGTCAAAGCCTAAACTTTTAATGATGGATGAACCATCTCTTGGCTTGGCACCTATAATAGTAAATGAACTATTTAATATCATTAAAGAAATCCATAACCAAGGTGTTACAATTCTATTAATCGAGCAAAATGCTAATGCAGCATTACACATTGCTGATATTGGTTATGTAATTGAAACAGGTATGATTAAGATTAAAGGTGAAGGAAAAGAACTTTTAAATAATGATGAAGTAAGAAAAGCATACTTAGGAGAAAATGTATCAAATTAGATAGAGGGATAGTAAATGGCAAAAAAAGAAATAGTACATGTTACAGTAGAAGAAATTGCGAAGCAAAATGAAATTATATTAAGAATAAAAGAAAATAATGATATGGAGTATAACAAAACTGGAAGGGTTAAATATGCAAAGGTTATAACATACGGATGCCAACAAAACAATGCAGACTCAGAAAAATTGAAAGGCATGCTAAAGTTAATGGGCTATAGCCAGACAGAAGATAACGAAGAGGCTGATGTGATTCTATTTAATACATGTTGTGTAAGAGAAAATGCAGAACTTAAGCTATACGGCAATATTGGCTCTTTAAAAGGTTTAAAGAAAAAAAAGCCCGAACTTATAATAGGCGTATGTGGTTGCATGATGCAACAGAAACATGCGGTAGAAATGATTAAACAGAAGTATAAACATGTAGACTTAATTTTTGGAACACATAATATTTATAAGTTTCCTGAGATATTTGAAAATGCTTTGCACGAAAAATATACCCTTATTGACATTCTGGATACTGACGGAGTTATAGTAGAAAAATTACCAATAGAGAGAAATGAAAAACATAAAGCTTGGATCACTGTAATGTATGGTTGTAATAATTTTTGTTCTTATTGCATTGTTCCATATGTTAGAGGGAGAGAGAGAAGCCGTGATCCCAAAGATATAATTGAAGAAATAAAAAATCTTGCTCAGGATGGCTGCAAAGAAGTAACTCTTTTAGGTCAGAATGTAAACTCCTACGGAAAAGATTTGCCTTTCAATTTTGATTTTGCAGATCTTTTGTATGAAGTAAATAAAATCAATGGGATTGAGAGAATTAGATTTATGACCTCTCATCCAAAAGATATATCAGATAAATTGATTACAGCTATGAAAGATTGTTCTAAAGTATGTGAGCAATTACATCTTCCTTTTCAAGCAGGTAGTAATAAAATATTAAAAGCTATGAATAGGGTATATACTATAGAAGAATACCTTGAAAAAGTAGATAAAGTAAAAAAAGCGATTCCAGGAATAGCTTTGACAACGGACATTATAGTTGGTTTTCCTGGCGAAACAACGGAAGATTTCCAAGAAACATTAGATGTTGTGCGTAAAGTAAGGTTCGATCAAGCTTTTACATTTATCTATTCAAAAAGAAAAGGAACTCCTGCTGCTAAAATGGAGGACAATATAAAACTCGAAGAAAAGCAAAGGAATTTTAATAAGCTGGTAGAATTACAAAATCAAATTTGCAAAGAGATAAATGAGACCTACAATGGCAAAATTTACGAAGTTCTTGTAGATGGTCCTAGCAAAACTAATAAAGATATATTAACTGGTAGAACCAGAACCGGCAAAATAGTCAACTTTAGAGGGAATAATGTAAAAATAGGCGACCTTGTTCATGTGAAAATTATTGAAGTTCATTCCTGGTCATTAAATGGAGAATTGGTAAATGATATAAGAAACCAGAGTTAATCTCTGGTTTTTTTATATGATTATTTTTGTTATAATTGATATATCAAGAAAGAGGTGAGGATATGTCTCAGATGACACCAATGATGAAGCAATACTTAGAAATAAAAGAACAGCATAAAGATAAAATACTTTTCTTTAGGCTGGGAGATTTTTATGAAATGTTTTTTGATGATGCTATAATTGCTTCGAAGGTTTTAGATATAACCCTAACAGGTAGAGACTGCGGTTTGGAAGAAAGAGCACCGATGTGTGGCATACCTTATCATGCAGCTGATTCATATATAAGCAAACTTATAGATAATAATTATAAAATAGCAATCTGTGAACAGGTTGAAGATCCTTCTCTGGCGAAAGGAATAGTAAAGCGAGAAGTAATCAGAATTATAACACCTGGAACAATAACAAGCAGTTCCATGCTAGATGATAAAGTAAATAATTATTTAATGTCAATTTACTTATCAAATGATAACATTGGATTGTCTTATATAGATTTATCAACAGGAGAATTTTTATCAACAGCTATAGAAAGCAAGCAATGGAATATGGCTATAGAAGAAATTAAGAGAGTGAATCCATCAGAAATAATAATTAACACTGATAATGATATCCTTGAAAATGAATTCAAATCCATAACTGTTTTAGATAAAAGATATTATGATGTACATGACTGCAGCCAAAGGCTAAAAATTCAATTTAGAGTAGAAGCATTGGAAGGTCTCGGTATAGAAAAAGAAGTGTCAATAAAATCTGCTGGCTCTCTATTGCTCTATTTGGATGAAACCCAGAAGAGTTCATTGTCAAATATAAACAAAATTAAAATATATAGTATTTCAAATTACATGGTTTTGGATAATAACACAAGAAGAAATCTGGAATTGTGTGAAACTATAAGGGATAGGAGCAAGAAAGGTTCTCTTTTATCAGTTCTGGATAAAACTAAAACATCAATGGGAGCCAGAATGCTTAGACAATGGATTGAGAAACCTTTATTGTCTGTGGAAGAAATCAATGATAGATTGAGTGCGGTTGAAGAATTATATAATAACTTTTTGCTTCGTGAAGAGCTTAGAGAATATTTGAACTCCATATATGATATGGAACGATTAGGAACTAGAATATCACTAGGCTCAGCAAATGCAAAAGACCTTATTTCATTTAAAAATTCATTATTAAATCTGCCTCATATAAAAAATATTATATCTAACTTTAGTAGTCCGATGCTCAGCAAACTAAGCAATGATTTCGATGATCTGATAGACTTATATGATATAATTGATAAGTCAATAAATGAAGAAGCTCCATATAGCCTTAAAGAAGGAAATCTGATTAAAGATAATTTCAGTGAAGAAATAGATAGATATAGAAAAGCCTCAAAAAATGGAAAACAATGGATTATTGGACTGGAGCAAAAAGAAAGGCAAAGAACTGGGATAAAATCATTGAAAATTGGTTATAATAAGGTATTTGGATATTTCATAGAAGTCACAAAATCCAATATTGGAAATATACCAGATGATTACATAAGAAAACAGACATTATCAAACGCTGAACGATATATTACCCCTGAATTAAAAGAACTGGAAGAAGAAGTTCTCCATGCCGATGAAAGACTAATTGATCTTGAATATGAAACCTTTGTGACTATCAGACAGGAAATTGCTAAACATATAGGAAGAATTCAAAATACTGCTAATATATTAGCAGTCATTGATTGCCTATGTTCATTTGCGGAAATATCACAAAAAAACAACTATGTTAAACCTTTAGTTGGGCAACATGATGAAATAGAAATTAAAGATGGCAGACATCCAGTAGTAGAATCAGAAAATATGAATAGCGGTTTTGTACCAAATGATACAAAATTAGATTGTAATGATAATAGGTTATTGATTATAACAGGGCCTAATATGGCAGGTAAATCTACATATATGAGGCAAATTGCACTCATAGTGTTAATGGCTCAGATAGGCTGTTATGTTCCAGCATCTTATGCAAAAATCGGCATTGTAGATAGGATATTTACCCGAGTAGGTGCTTCTGATGATCTTGCTTCTGGTCAAAGCACATTCATGGTTGAGATGACTGAACTTGCTAATATCATCAATAGTGCTACAAATAAGAGTTTAGTGATTTTAGATGAAATAGGAAGAGGTACCAGCACTTTTGATGGGCTTAGTATTGCTTGGGCTACAGCAGAATATATTTCTGACAAAAATAAACTAGGATGCAAAACATTGTTCGCTACTCATTACCATGAATTGACCGAACTAGAAAATAAATTGACAGGCATAAAAAACTATTATATAGCTGTAGAAGAGAAAGGAAAAGACATTATATTTCTTAGAAAAATTAGACGCGGAAGCATTAGCGGAAGCTATGGCATACATGTTGCTCGATTAGCTGGAGTGCCCGATGAAATAGTTGAGAGAGCCTTTGACATACTAGATGCTATCAATAGTTCTAATAAAGATACTGAAATTAACACTGGTGACATAAAAAAAGTAAAAAAAGAAAAGGCGAAGGAATCTGATGAGTTTAATCTCTTCAATTATTCAATATATGAACTGGCAGAAGAAATAAGAAATATTGATATAAATAATATAACGCCAATTGAAGCACTAAATAAAATAAACATGCTCAAAGACAAGTTAAAATCATTATATAGTTAGTATTAGTATTGGAGGATAACATGGGTAAAATTATTCGTTTGGACGAAGATACCATAAATAAAATTGCAGCAGGAGAGGTAATAGATAGACCAGCATCAGTGGTAAAAGAACTAGTTGAAAACTCAATTGATGCTGAGGCTACATCTATTACCATTGATATTAAGAATGGTGGAAAATCCCTGATTTCCGTAATAGATAATGGATATGGAATCATGAGGGATGATTTGCCTTATTTGTTTGAAAGACACGCCACAAGTAAAATAAATAGTATCGAAGACCTGATGAATATTAGAACTTTAGGTTTCAGAGGAGAAGCTATGTCTAGCATTGTGGCAGTTGCTGATATCGAGTTAGAAAGTCAATCAAAAGATGATTCTATTGGCAGTAGAATTATTATAAATTCTGGTAGAATAATTGATAAAAAAGAAATAAGCACATCCATAGGTACAATTGTTAAGGTTAAAAACTTATTTAAAAATACTCCTGCTCGTCTTAAGTTCTTAAAAAGTGATAAAACCGAATTAAATTATATTACAGACATAGTTGAGAAAATTGCACTATCTAATTCACATATTGCCATAAAATATATAGTTGATGATAAAATAATTTTTCATACACCAGGAAATGGAGACCTTCTTTCTGTAATACAGTGTATTTTTGGTACTAAAACTGCCAAAATGATGTTGCCTGTAGATTATTCAAACCAGTCTTTATCAATACATGGGTTTACTTCAAAACCAGAACTATCAAAAGGTAATTCAAACTATATAATATTTGCAATTAACAATAGAGTTGTTAAAAATAATATGTTAAAAGAAGCTGTAAAAACTGCATATCGAACTCTTTTGATGAATAATAGATATCCAATTTCTATACTAAACATAAGCATTAATCCTAAAGTCATAGATGTAAACGTTCATCCTACTAAAGCAGAAATAAAATTTGCCGATAATAAAAGTGTGTTTAATCTGATTTACTATTCAATTAGTCAGGTATTGAATAACAGCAACATGACATATACTGAGAGTTTCAAGGATGCCGAAGAACTTAGTGTCAAAGAAACGATTACAGAAAAAGATGATTATATCAATGTAAACATGTTCGATATAATTGAAAAGAAATCTTTTAATGAAAGAAGTTCTTTTGATAAAAAGCCTTTAAATAACACTCATTACAACTACGATAACTCATATAAGTCCAAAAATGAATATATAAACCCTGTTAGTAAAGACATGGATATTGATAATTCTAGTAATGGGCAAATAATAGGAACACTATTTAATACTTACATTATCTATCAAATGGATGAAAGTTTCATGGTTATAGATCAACATGCTGCTCATGAAAGAATACTATATGAAGAGCTAATAGAAAAAACTAAACACAAAAACATTGAACAACAACCTTTATTGATGCCTATAATAATTGAACTTACTTTAAAAGAAAAAAATCTAATTGAAGAATACATGGATCTATTAAAAGATCTAGGTTTTGAATTTGAATTTTTCGGAAAGAATTCTGTAGCAATTCGCCAAGTGCCAATAATATTTGGTGAGCCTTGTTCAGGATATATGATATCAGAACTATTGGACACCATAGATAATTATAAAAATGATCATTCATCGGTTTACGAAAAGACTATTGCCCAAATAGCATGCAAAAGTGCAGTAAAAGCAGGAAAAAACTTAAGTGATATAGAAATAGAAGAACTTATTAGAAGGCTATTGAAATCAAAAATACCTTATACATGTCCTCACGGACGGCCTACTATGATAACTATGGATAAAACAGAACTGGAAAAAAAATTTAAAAGAATAATATAAGGTGATGTATTTGAAGCAAAAATTATGCATAATCGCTGGACCTACAGCAGTTGGCAAAACAGATATTTCAATATTGATTGCTCAAAAACTATGTGGTGAAATAATATCTGCCGATTCAGCACAAGTATATAAATATATGGACATAGGTACTGCAAAAGTATCTAAGGATGATATGAAAGGTATTAACCATTACATGATTGATGAAGTATATCCTGATGAAAACTTTAGCGTAGCAGTATTTAAAGAAAAAGCTGAGTGCTATATTAAAGATATAAATTCTAGGGGTAAACTGCCAATAATTGTAGGCGGAACAGGACTCTATATAAACTCATTATTGAACAATCTAGAGTTTACCAATTCTATAATAGATATAGATTTTAGAAATAAAATGAGACAAATTGCTTCTGAAAAAGGTAATGAATATGTTCATGAGATGCTCAAAAGTATTGATGAAGTTTCATATAAAAGACTGCATCCTAATGATTTAAAGAGAGTTATCAGAGCACTTGAAGTATATAATCATACAGGAAAACCTATATCATATTTTCAAATGCTATCTAAGCAACAACCCTGCAAGTATGAGTATGCATATATATGCCTCAATATGGACAGAAGCAGATTATATAATAGAATTGAGTTAAGAGTAGATAAAATGATTAAAGAGGGTTTGGTAGATGAAGTAGAAAAATTACTGAAGATGGGTTACAGCAAAAAGCTTACATCTCTTCAAGCTTTGGGTTATAAGGAAATAATAGATTATTTAGATGGTGACTATAGTCTTGAGGAAGCCATAAATACTCTCAAAAAAAATACAAGACATTATGCTAAAAGGCAACTTACTTGGTTTAGAAATGATGAGAGAGTATTTTGGATTAATATTGATAATTATTTTTCAATAAATGCTATGGCAGAAAATATGATAAGATACATAGCAGGAAAAATTAGTTTAATATAGAATAAATATGAGTTATTATTATAATAATATATATGTCAAAGGAAATTTTTTCTTTTCACATATAGCATATTGATTGTTGATCAAACAATACATTTTTGGAGGGGTTAAAATGAATAAAGTATCAATAAACTTACAGGATGTGTTTTTAAATCAGGTTAGGAAAGAGCGTACTCCAATTACTATTTATCTTGTTAATGGATTTCAGTTAAAAGGTATCGTTAAAGGATTTGATAATTACACAATAATACTTGATGGAGATGGCAAACAACAATTAGTATATAAGCATGCAATATCTACTTTAATACCTCAAAAACCCGTTAATTTCAGTTTTTCTGATAAGGGCTCTGAAACTAATAAACAACAGGCTTAAGGTGGAAACATGCATAATATAACAAAAGATTATTTGATAAAATTATTGGAACTAGACAATAAAATAATAGATTTAGCCGAAAAATGTGAAAAGGAAGTAAAACACCAATTCTCCATTATAGAAGAAATAAGGGAGTACAATCAGTATAAGGTATTAAAAAGTATGCAAAAAAATAAATTGAGCGATATGCATTTTAACTATTCTACGGGATACGGATATGGAGATATTGGAAGGGATACCTTAGATAAAGTATATTCTGATGTTTTTAACTGCGAAGATGCTTTAGTTAGGCCAAATATAGTTTCAGGAACACATGCTTTATCTTTATGCCTTTTTGGGATATTAAGGCCAGGAGACGAAATGCTGGCCATAACAGGTAAACCATATGACACATTAGATAATATAATAGGCATTAACTGTAACTATCAAGGTTCTCTAAAAGATTATAATATTAAATACAAACAAGTGGATTTATTAGATGATGGCCGTTTTAATTTTGATGAAATAAGAAAATCTATCAATAAAAATACCAAATTAGTATTAATTCAAAGATCAACAGGTTATTCATGGCGAAAGTCATTAAGCCTTAAAGAGATTGAAGAAGTCATAAAGTTTATAAAAAATATAGGTCCCGATATATGTTGTATGGTTGATAATTGCTATGGTGAATTTATGGATTTCTACGAGCCTACAGAAAAAGGTGCTGACATAATGGCTGGCTCCTTAATAAAGAATCCCGGAGGCAGTATTGCACCAACAGGTGGATACGTTGCAGGTAAAAGAAAATATGTTGAAATGGCAGCAGATAGACTTGTGGCTCCTGGAATAGGAAAAGAAACCGGAGCTACATTAGGGATAACTCGTTTATTATTTCAGGGCTTGTTTTTAGCACCTCATGTAGTTTCAGAAGCGGTAAAAGGAGCTGTATTCTGCTCAAAAATTTTCTCCGACCTCGGCTATGAAGTTAATCCAAAATTTGATGCTACAAGAAGCGATATAATACAAGCAATAAAATTTAATGATAAAGATGCATTGATAGCCTTCTGCAAAGGTATCCAGTTAGGATCACCTGTTGATTCTTTTGTAACTCCTGAACCTTGGGATATGCCGGGATATAATGATAAAATCATAATGGCTGCAGGTGCTTTTGTACAAGGAGCTTCTATAGAATTAAGTGCCGATGCCCCAATAAGACCTCCATACATTGCATATCTGCAAGGTGGCATAACCTACGATCATGCAAAAATAGGTATTTTATATGCTATTAAAGAAATGATAAGAGAAAAACTGGTACATCTTTAGATTAAGATATTCAAACATTTAATTTGCTAAAGACTTCCTTGAATCTTTAGCAAAATTACAAAAAGTTTGTCTTTCTTAATAATCTATAAGAAAATTAATTTTTTTGAATGTTGCTTTCATTAATAGGTTTCAAAAAGGCTTCCTTGTAATAAAATGATTCCGTGGAAGCCTTTTTCTTATTTACAAATATTTTTATTGGTGATATAATAAAAAAATTATATTCTAGGAGGTGTTAGAAGATGAATTGCTTATCAAAAGTATTAGAAAAAGACTTGCTATTTGTAATTAAACCCTATGAGATCAATAAAAACAATCTTATTGAATTAATAGAAAATCATCCTGAAATCAAATTCATATCTTTAATGGGCATTGATCTTTCAGGAAATGACACAGATGTGAAGATACCTATAAAGAACTTTATTAATAACTGCGATGAATTTCTCAGTGGAGGAATACAAACTGATGGATCCAGCGTTGTTTTGCCTGGAATTGCAACATTAAATGACGGAAAAGTAGATATTGTAGCAGATCTAAATTCTAATTGGTATGTAGATTATAATTTTGAACATATTGATATTAATATTGATAAACCTGTTGGTACACTAAGAATACCATCGTTTTTATATCACAATGGTAGACCTGTTGATGCAAGGTCTATTCTTAACAAAGCAATTAACTCCTTCTCAACAACTTTGCTTCAATTAATAAAAAATAATTCATCCTTATTGGATGATACAAATGTAACCCCAGAACTTATTGATGAAATCGTACTTACATCTGCTACTGAACTAGAGTTTTGGGTAAAAACACCTAATGACGATGCTGACGCAGAAGCACTATCAGCCTCACAAGTTCTCCAAGAACAATATTGGAAAAGAACAAAAGGTTCCGTAAGAACAGCTATGGAGCAAGCTTTGCTTTTAATGGATAGATATGAATTGTCTCCAGAAATGGGCCATAAAGAAGTAGGCGGAGTCAAAGCAAAGCTAGACGAATCCGGAAACTTAACTCATATAATGGAACAACTTGAAATTGACTGGAAATATTCAACAGCACTACAAGCAGCCGATAATGATCTTCTTGTAAGAACAATTATTAAAGAAGTATTCAGAAAAAACGGCTTAGAAGTAACTTTCCAAGCCAAGCCCATTGAAGGAGTTGCCGGCAGCGGTAAGCATACTCATATAGGTGTTGCAGCAAAATTGAAAAATGGCTCAGTTGTAAACTTATTCTCACCTGGTAATATGAACTCAAGTTTTATGAATAAAATAGGATATGGGGCTTTAATGGGCTTACTTCATAATTACGAAATCGTAAATCCATTCGTATCCTCTACAATTGACTCTCTAAATAGACTAAAGCCAGGTTTTGAAGCACCAGTGTGCATAGTTGCTTCTTTAGGCCATAATGTGAATGTACCATCAAGAAACAGAACAGTTTTAATAGGTCTGATTAGAGATATGGGCAACCCTCTTGCAACAAGATTTGAAGTAAGATCACCTAATCCCATGACTAATTCATATTTAGCATTAGCAGCCTTTTATCAATCCATGCTTGATGGAATTAAAGCCATAGCATCAACAAGCTATTCTATAAATCAGTTACATGACAATATTATAAAACCTAAAGGCGAAGATAAGTTTTATTTAAATAAAGATAGAGAATATATAAGTGAAAAGAACATATACGAAGAATATACTGATAAAGAGAGAGAAAGTCTTTTCGGTGTTCATCCTTCAACGGTTTATGAAAATCTGATGAGCTTTAATAAATATCATGAAAAAACAAAAGTTCTTCTCGAGAACGATGTAATGACAGAATCAATAATAAACAGTTTTGTTTCTGCTACATTTACTAGATGGATTACTGAACTATTAAACAGATACATTCCGGAAACCATTGATTTAGTAAGAAGCTGCAAGCAAATCCATAATGTAAGCGAAGCTACAGACATGGATATATGTCATTGGAATAGAATAAATAGTTTAAGGCATTACTTAGTAAAAGATACTATGAATGAAAAATCTCTTATAAGTAGAATAAAAGAAGCTGCCATCAATAAAAACATGAAAGAACTATCAAATTTGCAGATTCAATTAAATGATAAAGTAAAAGAGCTAAAAGAAGAATACAATGCCTATAAGAAAAATCTTATAGATATAGAATAAAAAATAGATGTTTCCATAAAAAGCATCTATAATAAATAAAAATAAGGAAATCTTTCTTTCATTTCTTATACAGAAAGAAATATAAATATAAGCAATATATATATTCCTATGTGTATAAAATAGAGGGTTAACCTCTATTTTATTTTTCTTAAAACTCCAATAACTTTACCGATTATCGATAAATCCTTTGTAATGATAGGATCATAAAAAGGATTTTCTGGTTGTAGTCGGAAATGATCCTTTTCTTTATAGAATCTCTTAATAGTAGCTTCATCTTCAATAAGCGCAACCACTATATCTCCGTTATTAGCATAGGATTGCTTCATTACTATTACATAATCCCCGTCCAGAATACCAGCATTAATCATGCTGTCGCCTTTTACCATCAACATAAATGATACATCATTACCCACAAAATCTATAGGTACTGGAAATATATCTTCAATGTTTTCTTGAGCTAATATAGGTTGTCCTGCAGTAACTTTACCCACTACTGGTAATTCCACCATTTCCTTTCTAGGAAACAAATGATTATTTCCATCTAACACTTCAATAGCCCTAGGTTTTGTGGCATCACGCCTAATAAACCCCTTTTTCTCAAGTCTCTCTAAATGACCATGAACAGTAGAAGTGGATTTTAAGTTTACAGCCTCACATATTTCTCTGACAGAAGGGGGATAACCCTTGGTTGCCAACTCTTTTTTTATAAATTCCAAAACCTCAATTTGCTTTTTGCTTAAACCATCTATATTCATTACCATTCACAACCTTCAAAATATTATATATAAACTATAAAAATTTCTTATTATAGCTTGATTATAACAAAACCCACAAAAAAAATCAAACAAATGTTCGCAAACATATTGACATCGTACATATGTTCGGTTATTATATAAGTGTAAATAGAACATATGTTCTCATAAGGAGGTTAATATCAAATGCATAGCAATTCTCATAAGAAATACAGGATTATTAGCAAATTTAGATTTTATACATTTGTAATTTCCTTATTGATAGTTATATTTGTTATTTTTTATAGTATAATGGCCAAGGCTGAGGGATTATCATATGAAAAAATAGAAGCAGTTTATATAGAATCTGGTGACACATTGTGGTCCATATGCAGTAGATTTGTAGATAATAAAACAGATATAAGAAAATACATAGACGAAGTAATAAAGTATAATAATTTACAGTCAGCATTATTAAAACCAGGACAGCTTATTTATGTTCCGATACATAATCTTGGTAATTAAAATATAAAGCACACATATGTCTTATACATAAGGTATAAGATATTCATATGAAAAAGAAGTAGTATTAATGAAAGTTTACTGTATATTCATTATGTGCTATATTAGTTATTATAAATAATAAAAAATATAATTTTAATAAAGGATGTGTTATAACTGGCTACTATAAATGAGGAATGTGTATTATATGATAGATATTGCAACGAATGTGGGGAATGCAATCTATGCGATTTGGATAATAGCAAAATATGTGACAATTGCTGCAAATGTATAGAAGAAGATGCAGATTATATAGGAATCGATATAGATGATATAATAACAGAAGAAGAATGGTATGAGTTTAAAGAAGATGAAGAAGGTATAGAAGATTATATCGATAATTGGAAATATGATGAACCTTATAGTGTAGATTTGGAAAATAAAAAGAATTAAGAGAGTTAATTTACATAATATATATTATGTAAATTAACTCTCTTCTTAGAACTCTTTCGATAATGGATTCGATCTCATAGCTTGTCTCAATCTTTCATCATCTATATGAGTATAAATCTGAGTAGTAGCGACGCTTTCATGTCCAAGTATCTGCTGTAATGCTCTAATATCAACATTTCCGTATTTGTACATAAGTGTAGCAGCCGTATGTCTTAATTTATGAGTAGAATATTTATTTTCGTCTAAACCTGCCTTTTTTATCGCTTTCTTTACAATTTCCTGAACCATTCTAGGACTAATTCTTTCTTTGTTTCTGCTAATAAACAAAGCTTTTTTATCCTTCTCTTTGACTTCTTCTGTATATCGAACTCTTAAATAATCATTAAGAGCATTGATACATGCATCATTAAGATATACAGTGCGTTCTTTATTGCCTTTTCCTATAACCCTGAGAGTGTCACCATTTATTTTATCTAGATCAATGTTTACAAGCTCAGATAATCTTAATCCGCAATTAAGAAACAACATTAAAATAGCATAATCTCTTTCTTTATACTTCCCATCAACAGCATTTAAAAGAGCCTTGCTTTCATCTAACGATAGATATATTGGCTGCCGGCTATTAATTTTAGGAGGTTCAAGCTCTATAGCCGGATTGTTGTCAATAATTTTAGCTTTTGTATGTAAATACTTAAAAAAAGATCGGAGACAAGCTACCTTTCTAGCACGGGCATAGTTAAGATTATTTCGTTCATTAGCAACATAAGAAATAAAAGAATATAGGTCATTTAAACCAATAGTCTTTACAAAGTATTCATCAATGTCGGATATGTCAATTTCTTCCATATTTGATTCTTTAGAAACAAGGTTTCTTCGAATTTTCATGTACTTGAAGAACAACGTCAAATCATAAGCATAACCTTGAGTTGTTTTTTTGGATTTACCACGAATTGTTTCCATGTAATCTAAATAATCTTTTACAACAAATGGGATATTGCTCATCTTTCTACCTCTCTTTTTTTGTTTAATTGCGCGAAATACATATTTCGCGCAATTATATTATTCTATATTAATGCTGTTTTTTCCTGCTTCTAATAAACTTTTTATTTACGAATAAAACTAGTTTTAGTGTTGAGTTGATTATAAAATAACCATAATTATAGCTATTGACATAAGTAAAATTTTTTTATATAATTGAAAATGTGTTTAGGGGTATAGCTCAATTGGTAGAGTAGCGGTCTCCAAAACCGTTGGTTGTGGGTTCAAGTCCTACTGCCCCTGCCATTATATATTAAAATAGAATTAGAAAGGTAGTTATAAGGCTGCCTTTTTTTTATTTGTTTTTACTTATATAATCATATCATTAGAAATGCATTTCTTCATGTTTAAACTTATATTAATCCATTTACTTTTTTAATAAACTTTAAACTTTTTTCACCTTTTTATATATTAGCTTATTTTAAAGTCATTTAAAGCAATTAAATAAAAAATACTATAATCAAAAAGATAACACCTTAAAATTGATTTAAAAGCGTCATTTTTTACTGTTTATTTTACATAAATAGCTTCTTTATTTAAAGATAATCATTTAAAAAATATCAAACAAAATTTTTGCTCAAAAAATTCTCTAACGTATCCAAGCCTTCCATTATAGTATCCATGGAAGTTGCAAAAGATAATCTTATATAATTATCTGTTCCAAAAGCTGCACCAGGTATTACAGCAACCTTTGCTTTTTCTAGCAGAACTAAAGCTAAGTCTGTAGAAGTATTTATTATCTTTCCGTCTAACTCATGGTTTATAATTTTAGATATATCTACATAAATATAGAAAGCTCCTTGAGGCTTTTTGCATTTTAATAACTTAATACTATTAATCTTTTCATACATATAGTTTCTTCTTTTCTCAAATTCTTTTACCATGTTTTTAACATCGTCCTGAGGTCCATTTAATGCTGCTGTAGCTGCATATTGGGTAATTGAACTTGGATGTGATACTGCATGACTTTGAACACTAGACATGGCTTTTATAACTCTCTCGTTTGATGCAGCATATCCTAACCTCCATCCAGTCATGGCATATGTCTTTGACATTCCGTTTATTAGTATAGTAATATCTCTTACCTCTTCAGATATTGACGCAATGCTCACATGCTCGATACCATCATAAGTTATTCTTTCATATATTTCATCAGAAACTATATATATATTATGTTTAAGTGCTAATTCTGCTATATCTTCCAATTCTTTTTTGCTATATACAATTCCAGTTGGATTACTTGGTGTGTTTAATAATATTGCTTTTGTCTTGGGGGTAATAGCTTCCTCCATATCTTCTTTTGTGATTTTATAGTTCTGCTCTTGGTTTGTTTTAACTAATACTGGTATACCACCATTTAATTTTATTATTTCTGTATAGCTTACCCAATAAGGTACGGGAACTATTACCTCATCTCCGGGATTAAGTATAGCTGCAAACGCATTTGTCAGTGAATGTTTTGCTCCACTGGACACGATTATTTCATCAGGGTTATATTTTATACCATTTTCTCTTTCAAGCTTATCACATATAGCTTTTCTTAGTTCCATAGTACCTTGAGCTGCTGTGTACCTAGTAAAACCAATGTTAATAGCTTCTATAGCTGCTTCTTTTATATATTCTGGTGTATCAAAATCCGGTTCACCTGCACCAAAACCATAAACTTTTATCCCTTGAGCAATCATCTGCTTCAATCTGTTATCTATAGCTAATGTTAAGGATGGATTTATTTTATAAACTCTATCTGATATACTCAAATGCATTCTTATTCCCTCCATTATTCCAACTAATTTGCAATACCCAGATATCTTTTAATATCTATGACTCTATTATAATCTATTGATACACTCCCCATAATTGGCTGTCCATTTTGCATTATTCCATGGCAATCTGTTCCACCAGTAATAAAAAGTTTTCTTTCTGTAGCTATTGCAAATAAGTATTTTACCATATCTTGATCATGCTTAGGATGCAATACTTCTATTCCTTTTACACCCAAATTCAAAACTCTTGATATGTATTTTTTATCACCTATAAGCCCCGGATGAGCTAAAACGGATAATCCTCCTACTTTTTCTATTATATCAATAGCTTCTTCTGTAGTTAGTTTAAATCTTTCCACATAAGCAGGGCATCCTACACCTATATATTTGTCAAAAGCATCCACTATATTATCTACATATCCTCTTTCTACCATTGCTCTAGCTATATGCGGACGTCCTATACTATTTCCTTTCGATATTTCTTCAACCTGCTTTAGCTCAATTTTAATTCCCAGTTTATTTAATTTATCAATCATAATTTCAGCACGATCATGTCTAGATTTCTGCATTTTTGTCAGCATATTCAAAAACCAATGGTTTTTATAATCAATGTAATATCCAAGTATATGAACTTCTTTTTCTTCAAATTGAGTATTGAGTTCTATGCCCGGTATTATTTCCAGTTTATCTGATATTAAGTTGATGTTCATAGCTATATCTATACCTTCTATAGTATCATGATCTGTTATCGCTATAGCTCTCAGTTTCTTTTTTATTGCCCATTGAACTACTTCTTCTGGACTTAATAATCCATCTGAAGCATTGGTATGTATATGTAAATCTGCATACTCCATTTTTTCACCCCTAATATTGAATTATACCCCATTTTGCATATAATTAATATATTGTATTAATAAAGTAATTATTTGAATAATACATTAAAAAACAAAAGCACATAAAAGTGCTTTTGTTTATTTGCAAATTTTATCTTGAGTTCACAATTAATTTAATTGCAGTTCTTTCTTCACCGTCTATATTAATATCAGTAAATGCGGGTACACAAACTAAATCCATACCGCTTGGAGCTACAAACCCTCTAGCTATAGCTACAGCTTTTATTGCTTGATTAAGTGCTCCTGCACCTATAGCTTGTATTTCAGCTTCTCCATTTTCTCTTAATACTCCTGCGAGAGCTCCTGCAACTGAATTAGGATTAGATTTTGATGATACTTTTAATACTTCCATTTATAATGCCCCCTTAATACCACATAAATTTAGTAATACAACCAAATTATTCTACACTTAAGCCCAAAATCCTTTTTTTCTCTTGAAATTATATTATTTTAAGTCGTTCTATATCAGTCGCAATATTATTGTCGTCAATTCTCAATATTACTCCATTAATCTGTCCATTATCCTCCGCTGCTTCAAACTTACACGGTAAATTAGTTAAAAATTTCTTTATTATTATATCTGTTTTAACTCCAAGTACTGAATTGGTTGGCCCTGTCATTCCTACATCGGTTATATAAGCTGTACCTTTAGGTAAAATTCGTTCATCAGCCGTCTGCACATGAGTATGGGTTCCTAACACAGCTGTGATTCTGCCATCTAAATACCATCCCATTGCTATCTTTTCTGACGTAGCTTCTGCATGAAAATCCAGTATTTTTATATCTGCTTTACCTTCAATTTCATTAAGAATCCTATCAATAGTTTTAAAGGGACATTCAAGACAATCCATGAAAACCCTACCGCACATATTTATAACTGCTATTCTTTTTCCTTTTACTTCTACAATAACATATGGGTTTCCCGGTGTTCCTTCAGGATAATTAGCAGGCCTCACCATTCTATCTGCATGGCCTATAAAATCAAATATCTTCTTTTGCGCCCAAGCATGATTTCCTAAGGTAACAACATCTATTCCATAACTGATAAGATCTTCATATATCTCTCTAGTAATTCCTACACCACCCGCACTGTTCTCCCCATTAGCAATTGTAAAATCAATATGATTTTCTACTATTATTTTTATCAGATTATCCCTCAACAGATTTCTACCTGTTCTACCAAAAATATCACCTATAAATAATATGTTCATTGCAAACCTCCTTTACTATTAGCTTGACTTTTAGAAACTATTTTTACAATTCTATTATGTACTCAGCTTTAATATAATTTCCATTAAAATTTAATACTGATTTAATTAGTAGTTGCGTGTTAATACACATAATATATTTTATGTTTACTATATATTGCTTTATTTTCATATGCCGCTTTTTATAATCTAACTATCTATACTATTAATGTAGAGTAGGTCGGTAGGGAAATTAATTTTTTCTCCACTTTCCCCTCATCAAAACGTGCATGCGATTTTCCCTCACACGGCTTGCTTTCCGATATTCTTCTTCCTTCAGCATTCATTAAACTGCAAGCTTTTGTAAGCCATTTCTGTAAATCATTTGCTGAATTTCTGAAATGTGAACATACCGTCTTTTATTCTGAGTTTTATAGTTATACCACAATGTAAACTTCTTAATAATATACCAGTCTATCTTTTTCAGATATCTCCCAGCATTCTTCAGTCCATAGTAATTCCTCATTCCAATTATCTTTGAGTTGAGAACCTTTACCGCTGTCCGTACATCAGATATTGTGATAACTTTTAATCATCTGATATCAGCGTCCACTACCCACCATCCCTTTTTACCGGTATCCTTTCGTATCCTATCCAAAGCTTGGTGTGCATTTCTCTTTGGTCTGAATCCATCTGTAACTTCATCAGTACTATGGACTCCTCCGGCTCTCTCTGCACTGTGCAAATTATGGTCTCTCCAGTTCCGAACCACACTTTCAGTACATATACCTCCCTTACACCGAGGGATTCTTCGATGGTGTACTCTAAGTTCTTCCCGTCTTCCATGGTCTTCACCCATAATGCCAAAGCTCGACTTCCCTTTTGCTTTCTACCACCTGAGACCCTTTTTTGACGATGCGGCACAGAGCTCACTTTATGTTACAACCTGTACTTTCGCTCAACTCGCTATTAAAGCAAGTACTTTATCCTTCCGCTTAACACCCCCACATTACTGTGACACACCAAAATTAGCTAACGGGCTTCTTGGCAGGTACTGTCAAGATTTTTTCGCAAATTCAATTTTAGCCATTTGGAAGATGTCGGCTATCCGACAATCATATCTTCATTCTCAATAGCATTCATATTTTCGAGATGCTTCATATTAAGATAACGCT
>Ga0134090_1000448_pt1 | contig 36506 bp, 29 predicted proteins | sample 1_4taG_FD_94453 | JGI IMG/M metagenome (GOLD analysis project Ga0134090, IMG submission 94453) | Switchgrass degrading microbial communities from high solid loading bioreactors in New Hampshire, USA - 1_4_20_6_A1 metaG | ecosystem: Engineered > Bioreactor > Semi-continuous > Anaerobic >...
CCCAGGTTAATAGTCTGACCATATTTTATTACTCTACGCTTGGTGGTCTTTAACAGATTATGCTCCTTCAGCTTGCTTTCGATTATGGCAGATGTAAGTTTGGTTGCATAAATAGGAGCGTTAACCTCTTTTAGCACATATGGAAGGGAACCGATGTGATCCTCATGTCCGTGAGTTATTACAAAGCCTCTGACCTTTTCTATATTCTCCTTAAGATATGTTACATCAGGAATTACGAGATCTATTCCAAGCATTTCGTCTTCCGGAAATGATAAGCCGCAATCTATTACTATGATATCATTCTCATATTCTATTACGGTAATGTTCATACCGATTTGTTCCAAGCCGCCCAGCGGTATTATTTTAACGCATTTATTATCAGTCTTTTTTACGACTGCTTTTGTATTATTTCTCAAATAACTGCACCTCCAATGGTTAATATGTAGTAATCTCCATTTTATAAGTGTATGATTCTGATTTAGATTAATTTATTGCAGCAAACTAAAGGCATTAGTATAAAATGCCCCACAAAACATTCCTTTTTTCTCATGCTGACGAAAAGGGCCTAAGCCCCATATACAATCAAATATCTCTAAATCAAATCCTGCAATTAGTTAATTTCTATGTCTCCAATTAATTCCTCAAAAATTCCGGCCACCAAATCCAATTCCTGATCATCCTCAACTATCTCATATACCGCTTCCGCATCCGTGTCATCAGATATGTCCTTCAGGATAAGTACCTCTTCCTCTCCATCAACACTTTCTCCTGTGCTGACCAACAAGTAATTTATACCACCCAGCCTGGTCTGTTCTATGACACTAAAAACTACGTCCTTGCCATCCTCTGTAGTAAATACAATTTCGTCCGGTCTGTTATTCATTATTAACCTCCATGCAAGAGCTCAATCACTGATTAAAGCAGATTTAATATATTCATAATATTTTATTTTGCCCCTGATTATCATTTTATACGTCTGTATGACTGTTATCCTTTTTAAAGTTGAGCATATCAAGATATCCTTGCAGAATTAATACGGCTGCAAGCTTATCAACAACCTTTGCCTTTTCCTCGTAATTTAAGCCGGTTCGGGACAATACCTGATCTGCTGCTACAGTAGTCAGCCTCTCATCCCATAGTATTACCTCCAAACCGGTTCTCTTTCTCAAAAGCTCCACAAATTCTTCCGTTTTTTTTGCCCGTTCACCTATAGAATTGTTCAGATTCTTAGGATATCCGACCACAATTCTGTCTACCTGATACTGCGATATTAACTCCTCTATCCTTGCCAGAGTTTTTCTAATGACATTATCCTTCTTTCGCCGGATTACCTCAACCGGCTGGGCAGTCAGAAGCAGGGAATCGCTCACAGCAACACCAACAGTCACCGAACCATAATCCAGCCCCATTATCCTACCCATATATTCTAATTTCCTCCATCTTGCTCCCGTTTACTCCTGCTAATCGCATTTTACATAAGCAATTTTGTTATTTTTTTGTCATATTAGTACATTGACAGTGCTCTTATACATGATAAGCGGATCTTTGCACCCTGCATAATCAAGCCTGCTTGTGGCAGGCTTGAACTTTAAGGCTATCATTTGCTGCTGTGGTTAATTTCATTATCAATATAAAAGCGCAGCAATTCCTCAATAATCTCATCCCGTTCAACCTTTATAATCAGGCTTCTAGCGCCATTATGGCTTGTTATGTAGGTAGGATCGCCCGACATAACATATCCCACAATCTGATTGACCGGATTATAGCCTTTTTCCGTCAGAGCCAGATATACTTCCCTTATGACGTCCTTAACGGCAATTTCCGTATCCTTCCTTACATTAAAATACTGAGTATTGTTTATTCTCGGCATAGAACCACTTCCTATTCCACTATCTGGGCAGCTACAATACATACCTTAATTTATTTAAAAGCTGATTTTGCGTAAAAGCTATCAGCCTAAAATACTAATTACCATTATATATTAATATATTTAGCCAGAAAATTCAATTGCTTATTTCACAAAGAAGCAGATCATCTGTTAATATTTTACATACTCTTGCTTCTACTATACTGTTGACAAGTGGTTCCTCACTCTTTACTGCCAGCTTCAAATATCTTTCGTTATGGCCTGTCTGATATTTAACACCGTCAATAAGCGCTTCATCCTCAATTAGAATTTTTTCTATTCTACCCATAAATTGTTCTTTATATTCCTTGGACATGGCCTGTGCCAGAGAAATTAATTTATTGCTCCTGGCAGCCTTAACATCCTCAGGAATCTGCTGGGGCATCTGAGCCGCCCTGGTTCCTGCCCTTTTTGAATACTTAAAAACATGGATATGAGAAAACCCAACCTTTTTTACAAAATCCAGGGTTTGGACAAATTCCTCTTCCGTTTCCCCCGGGAAGCCCACAATTATATCGGTAGTAAAGGCAGGCAGCTCAAAATACTGCCTGATCAGACTAACCTTTTGCAGATATTCTTCGGACGTATATCTGCGATTCATCCTTTTTAGCACGCTGTCGCTGCCGCTTTGCAGGGACAGATGGAAATGGGGGCAAAATTGCTTTACGGCGGAAACTGTTCTTAAGAAGCGCTCCGTAATCAGCCTTGGTTCAACTGATCCCAGACGAATTCTTTCAATACCCTGGATCTGCCCAATTTTTACAATCAGGGATGCCAGCGGAAGATCCGCTTCGTAATCCTCATTATACTCGTCCAGGATCGTCTCTGAGCCGTCAGAGCCTGCGCTACTATCGCCTTTTGACGGCTTTGTTGCCCGGTCGATGCCATAGGAGGATATATGAATACCGGTAAGTACAATTTCCTTATAGCCGCCTGCTGCAAGGGCCGCCACCTCATTTAATATATCCTCCTCGCTCCTGCTTCTTACCCTTCCCCTTACATATGGAATTATGCAATAGGAGCAAAACCGGTTACATCCGTCCTGTATTTTGATAAAAGCCCTGGTTGTTTCCGTACTTGTTATTATATTGAGCTCCTCATATTCCTTTTCCCTGTTAATGTCTATTACACTTTCAATCTTGCGCCTGCTCCTTACACAGGCCTCCACCATCTGCAGCAGCTCCGATTTTTTATTGTTGCCCACCAGCAAATCAACTGATGCATCTTCCAAAAGCGTCTCACCTGCCGCCTGGACATAACAGCCTACCGCCGCAATTACCGCCTCGGGGTTTCTGTTTCTGGCCTGGTGCAGCATCTGGCGGGACTTACGGTCAGCAATATTGGTAACCGTACAGGTGTTTACTACATAGACATCCGCTATATCCTTAAAATCTACTATTTCATATCCTGCTGCCTCAAACATATTGCGCATAGCCTCGGTCTCATAGGAGTTAACCTTGCAGCCAAGGCTTAAAAATGCAGCTTTTCTGCTCATTTATAATATCCTTTCTAATACTTTTTAATTGTTTCACTAATGCTTGCCTGAAATGTATCTTTGGGTTGCCCAAACCGTCAAGCATTGGACTATTCGGGCTTATCCCGTTAAAATATAAAGTTCTCATCTTTTTTTATGTACTTTGTATATTGACTTTTAATTTGTTAAATTATAGTATATACATATATTGATAATAGGAGGAGCATAATATGAAAACAGTAAAGATATCATTAAATTCTATTGACAAGGTAAAGTCCTTTGTAAATGATGTTTCAAAATTTGATAGTGATTTTGACCTAGTATCAGGCAGATATGTTATAGATGCAAAATCCATTATGGGTATCTTCAGTCTTGACCTGTCAAAGGTTATAGATTTAAATATCCATAATGAGGCTGAGCTGGATAAGATTCTTGAAACATTAAAGCCATACATCGTTGAATAAGTGCCCGTTTATGCAATTGTCACATAATCTTCAACTGCCTGTTATATTATAGCTGACATTAATAAGAGGTTGTCATTTATGACGACCTTTTTTATTTTCTTCAGGAAGGCTGCATATACAGGATTGTGCAAGGCATCTTTTGCACAATCCTGAGGCATCTGCCCGTCTGCCTTAACCAATTTCAATAACCTCTACCGTACTTAATGCTTCCTCCAGTAACTGGTCTATCCTTTCGGCAAGCTTGCCTTCGGATTTGTTAATCACCCTTATGCTGGGCTTTATAACCGGATGCCTGGCAACAAATATGGTGCAGCAATCCTCAAAGGGCTGTATTGATGTCTCAAAGGTACCAATTTCCTTGGCCAGCTCAACAATTTCCTTTTTGTCAAAGGCTATCAAAGGCCGGTAAACAGGCATGCCGCATACTTCATTGGTGGCCGCAAGGCTGTACATGGTCTGAGACGCCACCTGGCCTATGCTTTCACCGGTAACCAGACCCAAACAGCCCTCCTGCAGAGCCAGCTTCTCTGCTATCCTCATCATGTATCTTCTCATTATAATGGTAAGCTCCTCATGAGGGCACTGATCATAAATATACAGCTGTATATCGGTGAAATTAACAACAAACAGCTTCATTTTTCCGGCATAAGCCGAAATCTTCGTTGCCAGATCCACCACCTTTTGCTTAGCCCGTTCACTGGTGTAGGGAGGTGCATGAAAATATGTCGCTGCTAAGGATACTCCGCGCTTTGATATCATATAGCCTGCAACCGGACTGTCTATACCGCCTGACAAGAGCAGCATGGCTTTTCCGTTGCTTCCTACAGGCATACCGCCGGGACCTGGAATTACTATTGAATAAACATAGCATTTCGTTCTGATTTCAACACTGATACGTACCTCAGGATTGCTTACATCAACCTTCAGCTGAGGAAATCTGGCAAGCAAATACGCTCCCATCCTGCTGCAGATCTCAGGAGATGTAAGAAAGTAATTCTTGTCTGCCCTTTTTGCCTCCACCTTGAAGGTAAAACTACGATCCTTATACATTGCCTCAACATAGTCTCCTACTCCCTGGGTAAGAAGCTCCCAGTCTGAGCTGTCAATAACCGCAACAGGGCAGATGGAGGATATACCAAATACTCTCTTAAGCGCTGCCACTGTTTCTTCATAATCGTATTCCTCAGGGCAGCTTATAAAAATACGTCCCTGTTCCTTGCTTACTTCAAATTTTCCTAACCTCCCCAGGGCTTCCTTTATCCTGTCCCTCAAAGCGTTTTCAAAAAGATAACGGTTGTTACCCTTAAGGCCTATCTCTGCATATTTAATTAAAAATGCCTTAAACATTCGCTTCCTCCTGTATATATTTAATGGCTATGGCAAGCCAAATCTACCTTCTTGTATACCTTCTCAGCTTTGGCAGCAGCTGGCTGATATTTTCAAGCGTATAATCGATTTCCTCCCGAGTTGTCATCTCTGACATGGAAAAACGTATGGTTGAATCCAGAAGCTGCTTTGGCAGTCCTATTGCACTCAGGGTAACACTTGGAGTCGGATGGTGGGAGCTGCAGGCTGAACCGGATGATACATAGATACCCTTATCCTCCAGAGCATGCAGCAGAACCTCGCTGCGTACCCCTTCAAAGCAAGCATTTATGATATGAGGAGCAGTTTTTTTCAGATGCTCCATTTCAAATTCATTACTGCATTCATTTGGAATACCGATGATGCTTACATCCTCCAAACCTGCCAGCTGTCTTATAAAATACTGCTTCAGCTCATACAAACGGGCTATTTTATTGTCAAAATCCTGATAAATTTCTTTAACGGCCTGTCCTATTCCTGCAATACCGGGTACGTTCTCGGTACCGGAACGCAGATTCCTTTGATGTCCGCCGCCAAAAACAACAGGATTTATCCTGATGCTTTCACTCACGTATAAAACCCCTACACCCTTGGGGCCATGAATTTTGTGCCCTGAAAAGGTCAGTAAATCTATATTCTGACGCTTTGGATAAATACGATATTTACCAAAGGCCTGCACCGCATCTACATGAATGATGATATCCTTTTTTATTCTCTTCAGCTCCGCCGCCAGCTCATCTATCTCCTGAACCGAGCCTATTTCGTTATTGACATACATTATGGATACCATCAGGGTATTGTCATTAACAAGCCCGTACAGGCTTTCCTTTATCAAACGGCCCGTCTTGTCCACCGGAGCAAAATCCACATTAAAGCCATTCTCCCCAAGATGAACCAGAGGCTGATGTACGGAAGGGTGCTCAATTCTTGTTGTAATTATATGGTTTCCCCTTCGCCTGTTAGCCAGAGCTGTACCAATCAAAGCCAGATTATTGGCTTCAGTTCCGCCTGAAGTATATATTATCTCCTTAGGCTCAACCTTAAGGGCTCCTGCTATTATAGATGTTGACTCCCTGATGAGCTGTTCCGCATTAACACCCAAACGATGCATGCTTGAGGGATTGCCATAATTCTCATCCAGGGCTTGTACCATTTTATTCCGTACAGAAGCATAAGGCTTTGTTGTAGCCGAATTATCCAAATATACTTCCATGCTTTCATTCCTTTTCTTGTTAATGTGTCAAAAAGCCGGATTTTCTTAACCAATGACCTATTCTATCATATTTTTTTATAAATTTCTACTCCGACTATCATTTTAGGAATACTGACGATAAAATAAAAGCCGGGCAATCATTTTTACGAACAGAAAATATCTACCTGCCGTCACCGGCAGGAGGCAGGTATGTCCTGCTCTTTTCCAGCAGCCTCAGCAAATAATAAGGATTTACACTCATCTCACCTGTACCAAGTACATCAGTATCCACATATATACCTAAATGAAGATGGACCTTAAATTTGCCTGTGGTTCCTTCAGGGCCATATCCGCTGTCTCCCATAAAGCCCAGCAGCTGGCCTGCTTCTACCCTGTCACCTATCTTTATTCCATCAGCATAGCTGTGCAGATGGGCATAATAAAAGTATCCCCCGGCTTCAGCTCGGATGCCGATACGATTGCCCCCCTGTTCCAGCCAGCCAAGCTTTTCCACCACTCCGTCCGTCATGCTTATAACAGGAAAATAGCCGGGCCGGTTGTTGTCTGCCATAATATCGCAACCCTCATGCTTTCTTATACCCCCATAGGTACGCAGGCCATACCAGCTGTCGATATAGCTGATATCCGCATCTTCCATCCTGGGTACGGGAAAAACGACCGCATCCGACAATATTGCCCTGTAATAACGGTATAATTCCTGAAAGCTGTCAAGACCGGCCAGTCTTGAGATGGCCCTGACATAGGTGAATTTATCCACAGGCTCATTATTAAGCAAATCATATTCGGCCGCCATCATACTGAAGGTCAGATATCCAATTGCATCCATATACAAAATGCCTCTGTATTCCGGCCTGCTTCTTAATATCTTCTCCAGCTCAGAGTTAATCCTGTCAACAGCCTTCTCACCAATTTTAAACCTGCGAAACTCCTCATAATCTATTTCGCTGCATACTACTTTGTTAATAACAAACTGGGAATTTAAAAGCCTTAATTCATAAAATACAACAGACAATACCAAAGTCAACAGCAGGGCTGTAAAGACCGTCTCAAGCTTTAGCAAGCGGCCTTTAATTATTTCGATATAATCTTTTAGCCTTTTATTCTCCCCATTGTTTTGCAATTGTCTGCTCCCATTAAGCATAATTTCTTACCACTATCTATTATAAGTCGGGAACAGGCATTATATGCCTTATGTTCAAATTCAGGCCGGTGCCTAACATAAAGTCAAGTGCAGACCTTGCTGCCTAAGCAGAAGGAGTGCACTTGCCTGTTTTAGCTCTGATTTATAACTGATTTTTACTCATTTTTCTTGCCAAAAATGAAATCATGCAGCATATTGGTATTTACCTCATAATCAGGAATAAGCACCGACATACCCCTAACCTTTATATTATCCTTGAAGGTACCGTTGGCAGGTATACGGAACTGTTCGATCTTTGTTGCCCCTGTCTCCAGATAAGCATCCAGCAACGCCTCAAAGCCATTTGCGTCTATATCGGTAGTGAGCATGGGCAGGAATTTCAGCATTAAGCCTGCCAGCTCCATCTTGTCCTTAGACTTGCATTTTTCAAATATGGCATTGAGAATAATTCTGTGCCTGTCTGTCCTGCCATAATCATTGTTATTGCCTGTAATGGCGGCTCTTTTCCGGATACGGGCATATCCAAGAACCTGATTGCCGTTCATAAGCTGCTTGCCCTCCACAACAGTGCGGTATTCCGGATTGGAAATATAGTTGGTTGTCCTTAGATATTTGGCTTCTGCTGCAGTCAAAGTAATCTCCAGACCGCCCAGCTCATCAATAATCCTTTCAAAATTTTTGAAATTTACCAAAACGCTGCCATCCAGATGAATGTCAAAGTTCTGCGCCAGTGTTTTATACATCAAATCAATGCCGCCCAGCTCATACACCACATTAAGCTTGTTTTCCTTATAACCCGGAATTTTCACCAGGGTATCCCTCATAATGGAAGTAAGCTTCAGAGATTTTGTATTGGTATTGATGGTAGCTATTATTATAACATCGGTACGGCCTCTGCCTGCTCCCTGACCGATAGCCTCCTCTCCCAATACCAAGACATTGTAAACTCCTTCTTCCCTCCTGCCTTCTCCCGTGTAATTAGGCAAAATAATAGTATCGGTATCTATCTCCTCAGCATCCGACTCAAGATCCTCTTCATCAATATAATCGATGTCCTTATCAGCATAAACCACGTCTGTAAAGCTATTAGTGCCGGTCTCCCAGATAGCACCACCAATATTAAGTCCCAAGGTCAGCAAAATGTCGTTGCCTGGTTTTGTGAAGGCAAAAAAGAAGCAAAATCCCAGAATGCACAAAATGGTAAGCAGGGCTGAATTTTGCAGCAGGAAAATACTTCCCTTTTTTTGGGGGCTGCCGGCTGCTCCTGTATCCAGCTCTTTGCTGACTTGCTTGGCCAGTAAAGAACTAATGTCCATCAGCTCATCCTCAATACCGCTCTCATCAGCCAAATCAGCCTGTGCAGCAGCTTCCTGGCTTTGAACAGCCGATGGCTTGTCGGCCAGCTCCATATCGGTTTCTTTCGTCTCTTCGGCTTCTTCCTCCTGCTGTTTTTTATCATTTTCTTCTTCCTCAGTCAGAATATCTATACTGGGACTTTGAATTTCCTCTGGCAGGTCAATGCTATCCAGAACCTTTTCAATGTTTTTGTAAAAATTTGCATTAAATTCAGGATCGTTTTCAATATCAATTGTATTATCCTTATCCAATGTGTTATCCTTCCCCAGATTATCCATGAGACTATCTCCTATATCTGTTAAATCCGATGCATCATCCTTTGCAGTATGCTCACTTTGCAATATGCTCATATTCTATGCGGTATGCCATTTTGCCTATTATGCATCCCCCTGGCATGTCATTTAACAACACAATATGGCATATTATGGATGATACTCTTTACCATTGAGATTATTACCTTAAAATTGTGTCAGAGTTGTGTTCAGGCACCAATTTTTTCACTGACTACTCTTTCGAGAAGCTTATATACACGTAATGTTGATGAAATGCTCAGCCTTTCCTCAACAGTATGAACGTCATGCATGTCAGGGCCAATTGAAACAATATCCAGATGAGGCATTTTCTCGGAGATAAGGCCGCATTCCAGTCCGGCATGTATTGCCTCCACCTTCATCTCCTTGCCGTACATCTCTTTGCTGATCCGCTGAAAATGCTCTCTTAGCTTTGAGTCCTTCCTGAATTCCCATGCCGGGTATTCCCAGCGGCGCTGGTAATCCCCTCCCAGAAAAGCTGTCAAATAAGCCAGCTTATTGCTGACATAGTACTTATAACTGCTTTTTGAGCTGCGGATCGATGAATAAAGCTCGGCCCGATCAGCCTCCGTTCTGAATATTCCGATATTTAATGAGCTTTCAACAAGCCCTTCAATATCAGCGCTCATTGTCTGTACGCCATTGGGTATAAAGGTCAGCATAAAAAGCAGCTTTTCAAAGGAATATGAATCTATAACCTCACAGCTGTCATCACCGAGATCCGTCAGCTGATACTGCAATCCCGGTTCACTGCTGGAAAGCTCCCTCCGATACTTTTCCATCAGCTCTTTTATGAATCCTTCGGCTTTTGCATAAAGCTCAGCCAAACCGGCTTTGTCGCATGCAGGCAGCAACAGTATTGCCTCAGCCTCTCGGGGTATTACATTATCCTTGAAGCCGCCCCTCATATCCACCAGAGCAAAGCTGCAAAGCTCCCTCAAATCAAACAAAAGCCTGGCCAACAGCAGGGTGGCATTTGTGCGATTTTTTCCTATATCAATACCAGAATGGCCGCCCTGCAAGCCTCCGATATTAATCTTAAGCTTCCTGCCATATTCGGTCACCCTTTTTAGCGGAAGGGTACTGGTACCGGTAAGGCCACCGGCGCAGCTGCAAAGAAGATAGCCTTCCTCCTCGGAGTCCAGATTAATCATATACTTACCCTGCAAATTTGACAAGTCCAGTGCCTTTGCCCCGTGCATTCCCACTTCCTCATCTGTTGTAATAACCGCTTCTAGTCTAGGATGCGGCAGGCTCTCATCGGTAAACATTGCCAAAATATAGGCAATTGCTATACCATTATCCGCTCCGAGTGTCGTTTGGTCTGCCCGCAAATAATCTCCGTCTACTATAATTTTTATACCATCCTTCAGAAAGTCATGACTATAATCCTTCACCTTCTCGCAGACCATATCCATATGCCCCTGAAGTATAATTGCCGGCTCCTTTTCATAGCCCGGTGTCGCAGGCTTTATCATTATAACATTGTAGGCTTCATCCTGCATATACTCCAGATTATGCTTTTTGGCAAATGAGACCAGATAGTCGCTTATCCCTTTTTCGTTGCCTGAGCCTCTCGGAATGGCGCTTATCTCATAAAAATACTTGAAAATACCTTTGTAATCCTTCTCCTGTAAGCTTAAATCCATCATTAAATCCGTCTCTCCTATTACATCATATATTTTCAGGCATCAACAGAAATTACAGCAGGCAATAAGCCGACATATCCCCGGAAGCAGTTATATTTTGTACTTATATTATATATACTTTTATAACTTTTATATTTCATAAATATTAGACGATAGTCAGCCACGCCCGTTTCAGGTAAATTGCATGCATAAATGCAAAAATCTACTATATCATCTGATGAAATGCCTAATGCTTAAATAAAATAATTATACATCAAAAATAGCTGTAATATTAATCTCTTAATTCTTGAAGCTGTGAATCGGTGCAGGAATTCTGCCACCTCTGTTTATAAAATCTCCACAATCAAAGCGGTTTATGCTCATAACCGGTGCATAGCCCAAAAGGCCGCCAAATTCCAGCCGATCACCGGCCTTCTTGCCTATGGCGGGGATTATACGGACGGCAGTGGTCTTCTGGTTTACCATTCCTATAGCCATCTCATCTGCAATAATACCTGATATGGTTGTTGCCTTGGTATCTCCGGGTATTGCTATCATATCAAGGCCCACGGAGCATACACAGGTCATGGCTTCAAGCTTCTCCAGTGTCAGCGCTCCCGCTTCAACCGAATCAATCATACCCTGATCCTCACTTACAGGAATGAAGGCTCCGCTTAAGCCACCCACATATGATGAAGCCATAACACCGCCCTTTTTAACCTGGTCGTTCAGCAGAGCTAGCGCAGCTGTCGTTCCGGGAGCACCGACCTCCTCAAGACCAATTTCCTTAAGAATCTCAGCCACACTGTCTCCCATTGCAGGAGTTGGTGCTAAGGACAAATCTATAATTCCAAATGGTATATTCATAAGCCTTGATGCTTCCCTGGCCACCAGCTGGCCAACACGGGTTATCTTGAAGGCAGTCTTCTTGATAGTCTCGCACAGGGTTTCAAAATCCGCCCCGCGGACTGACTCCAAAGCCTTTTTAACTACCCCCGGTCCGCTGACTCCGACATTGATAACAGCGTCCCCTTCCGTCACTCCATGAAAGGCTCCGGCCATAAAGGGATTGTCATCCGGCGCATTGCAAAAAACCACCAGCTTTGCACATCCTATGCAGTCCCTGTCCTTAGTGGCCTCGGCCGTCTTAAGTATTATCTCACCCAAAAGCTTTACCGCATTCATATCAATGCCTGTTTTGGTGGAGCCTACATTTACGGAGCTGCAGACACGCTCCGTCTGGCTCAGGGCCATAGGTATGGACTCTATCAGCAGGCGGTCGCTTTCTGTCATAGCCTTGCTGACAAGGGCTGAATAACCTCCGATAAAATTGACTCCTACATCAAATGCCGCCTTATCAAGTGTTTTTGCTATGCTCACATAATCATCTACGCTTTTACAGGCAGCAGCCCCTACAAGGGCTATCGGAGTTACCGCTATTCTTTTATTTACAATCGGTATACCATATTCCTTTTGAATCTTATTGCCTGTAGCCACCAGATTGCCGGCTATCCTTGTAATCTTGTCGTAGATTTTTCTGTTAAGTTCATCAAGCCTTGAATCTGCACAATCCAGCAGGCTTATGCCCAGAGTGATGGTTCTGACATCAAGCTTTTCCTGCTCAATCATCTTATTGGTTTCAATAACCTCATTAATATTTATCATCTATAAATACCTCCAAATTGTATAAGAAATTCGGAGCAATTTCCTATTCCTATACGATGATACTGATATAAGACAAAAATGAATTTCATAAGAAATTCATTCCTTTATATATTGGTATCGGTATTCCTTTTTTATTCCCAGTTACTCTTCCTATATTTTTTATACTGCTACTGCTAGGCTGAAGTTGCAATTCTTATATTCTGTGCATCATATTAAAGATATCTTCATGCTGAGCCTTGATAATTACTCCGATTTCAGCACCAACCTGCTCCAGCTCATCGGCAATCTTTTCAAAATCCTTGCTGGCTCCGGACATATCCACTATCATCATCATATTAAAAAAGCCCTGTACAATAGTCTGGGAAATGTCAAGAATATTTATATTATTATTGGCAAGATAGGTACAAACCTTGGCTATAATACCTACCGAATCCTTTCCAACCACTGTAATAACCGTTCTTTTCATCAAATTATCCTCCTGGTACCCTGCTTATATGTTTATAATTTTATAATTATATGAACACAAGCTCCGATATCCTGTCCCTGTGGGCAACAGATATGTTTTCAACCGGAAAGCTTCTCCCCCTGTTAATCAGCTCACAGCAGACAGTCTCATACGCCAGCTCTTCATAATTATTTTCCTTACTAAGATGCGCCAGTATTATATTTTTCAGCTTCGGGTGGATTAGCTTGCTTATCATATCAGCCGAAGTGTCATTTGAAAGATGCCCCTTGTCGCTTAATATCCTTTGCTTCAAAAAGTACGGATATTTGCCAACCATAAGCATGTTTACGTCATGATTTGCTTCCACATACAAAAGATCACTGGACTCCAGCTTTGAAAGCACATAATCGTCATATTTACCCAGATCCGTGGCAATTCCTATCTTCTGCCCCTCCGCCTTCAGTGTATAGCAAACAGGATTGCAAGCGTCATGAGAGGTGGAATAAGGCTCAACCATAATATCGTTGATGAAAAATGTTTCATTAGGAAATACACTGTGATACAGCTGATCGGGAATATCACTCAAACCCTTGCTGCTTCTTATCGCCACAATTGTTTCATATGTAGCATAAATGGGAATATTATATCTGCGGGCAAATACCCCCAGCCCCGATATATGGTCGGAATGCTCATGGGTTATCAGGATGCCCTGTATTGAATCCGGGCGGATATCTATTTCGCTGAGTCCATTCTCGATTCTTTTTGCACTGATCCCTGCATCCACCAAAATATTGGTGCTGCCGCTGCCCACATAAATACAATTACCACTGCTGCCACTTGCAATACTGCAAAATTTCATGTCCTACACATCCTTATCTGCCCTAATGTCAACCCGATCAGGTTATCAACATATTCCTGTCTAAATCATCAATAAATCCACATAAGCAATCAAAACTCACTCATTCGGTCTAAATGAGTATCCCTCATTTTAAAATGTTTGTCAAGATTGAGTTTAGACCGGCAGCTGCTCAGTCCATATTCCTGATTAAGTCATCCACCTGCTTTTCAAGATGCTGTCTGTCACTGGTATTTTCAATCACCTTATTATACTTCGCCCGAAATTCCTCATCCTTTTTTTGATTTGCCATAATGGAATCAATTTTTTCATCACTGTAGCCCCGGCTTTCTTTTAAGCGGCGTCTTCTTTGCTCCTCAGGCGCATATACATACCAAACCTCATCACATATATAATCATAGCCCGACTCAATCATAAGGGCGGTTTCAACCACCAGATACCTAGTAATGCCGGATTTTCTCCTGCTTTCTATCTCCTTTTTGACCTCCTCCAATACAATCGGATGTGTAAGCTGATTAATTTTCAGCCTTTTGCCTGCATCCCTGAAAATAATATCGGCCAGCTTCTGTCTGTCTATTCTTCCGTCAGGGGACAGTATCTCCTCCCCAAAATGCTCAACCACAAGCCTGTAGCTTTCTCCACCCGGCTCCATCTGCCTTTTGGCGATACTGTCGGTATCCAGAATGCAGGCATTATATTTTTCCCTTAATATATCGGCTACCGTAGATTTCCCGCTTCCGATGCCGCCGGTTAATCCAATCACCTTCATTGTATTTTACCACGCCTTTCATGTCCCTTGGATTTATTTGGCTTCATACCAGTTGCTGCCCTCCTTGACCTCAGCCTCCAGCTCGACCGAAAGACTTGCGGCTCCCTGCATTTCCTCAAGCATAATCCGGGCTACTCTTTCTTTTTCATCAATATGAGCCTCAACAAGAAGCTCATCATGCACCTGAAGTATCAGCCTGGAGCGCAGGCCCTCCTCCTTCAGCCTTCTGTTGACCCTGACCATGGCTATCTTGATTATATCAGCGGCCGTTCCCTGTATCGGCGAATTCATAGCCACCCGCTCGCCAAAGGATCGGGTCATGAAATTGCTGCTGCTAAGCTCCGGAATAGGCCTTCTTCGTCCGAACAGAGTTGTAGAATAGCCCTTTTGTCTGGCTGTAGTCACAAGACTGTCCAGATACTCCTTAACCTTTGGATAGGTTTGAAAATATTTCTCAATATAGCGCTCGGCTTCTTTTCTGGAAATGTTTAAATCCTGTCCCAGACCAAAGGAGCTTATTCCATATATGATACCAAAATTTACAGCCTTTGCGCTGCTTCTTTGGGCGGCTGTAACCTCCTCAAAGGGGGTGTGGAAAACCTCGGAGGCTGTTATCCTGTGGATATCCTTTGCTTCCCTGTAGGCATTTATTAGCCTTTCATCACCTGACATATGGGCCAGCACCCTAAGCTCAATCTGCGAATAATCGGCATCAAGAAAAACAAAACCATCCTCCGGTATAAACACCTTGCGGATTTGTCTTCCCAACTCCATTCTGATGGGTATATTCTGCAAATTGGGATCAGTACTGCTAATCCGTCCTGTTGCTGCAATCGTCTGATGGAATTTGCCGTGTATACGGCCGTCCTCCTGAATATATGCAGCCAACCCATCGGCATAGGTTGACTTTAGCTTAGTCAATTGCCTGTAATCCAGTATGCATTTTATAACCGGATGCTCAGGTATCAGCTTCTCCAATATATCAGCTGAGGTAGAATATCCCGTCTTGGTCTTTTTGCCAAAGGGCAGACGCAGCTTTTCAAACAGAATTACTCCCAGCTGCTTTGGAGAATTTATATTAAACTCCTCTCCTACCAGAGCATATATTTCCTTCTCAAGTGCTTCTATACCTGTCTGCAGACTGCTGCCGTATTCCTCAAGGGCCTGTTTGTTGACCCTGATTCCCCTGATCTCCATATCATAAAGGGTAAATATAAGTGGCATTTCGATATCCTCAAAGAGTTTTTTCATACCGGCCTCCGCCAGCAAATCCCTAAGGCGTGCAGCGCTTTTTTGGGCAACATAAGCATTATAGCAGGCATATTCTGCAAATGCGTCCGCCTTAGTGTCGGCAGCCTCCGGCAGGGATGTTTTGCCCAGCAAATCCTCCCTCGATGGTATGGTAAGGGACAGATAATCCCTGGCTATATCATCATAATGATAGCTGTCGGTAAGAGGGTTTAACAAATACGCAGCAATTGCGGCATCAAACAGCTTATCATTTTCATCTGCATCAAGAAATGGAAGCTGCTCCTTAATGCCAATCATCGACAGGCGAGCCGCCTCTTTAACCAGTCGGCTTGCTTTGGAGCGTAAATATTCTTCCGTAATCAAACCGCTGCATTTTATAAAATACACCTGCTCATCATCCATGCAAAGGGAAACCCCCAGCAGTCTGCCGGCCTCTGCTACCATATGAAGGCCAACATATGATTCTGACCTTGCCCCTGCAGCATCAAAGATGTGCTCCGCTTCAGGTAAGGCTTCAATTGTTTTAAACTTTTTCTCCATTCCTGTAGCATGCTTGATTTGTACCGACTGAAATCTGGAAAGCAGGCTCTTAAACTCCAGCTGCTTAAACAGCTGATATACATCCTCGTTAAACAGATTACCCAGGGCGGCATCCTCTAAATTAAAATCAATATCACATTCCGTGCAAATGGTAGCCAGCTTCTTGGACAAGAAGGCAAGCTCACGGTTTTCCCTAAGGGTATTTGCGACCTTGCCTGCCGGCAGTTCATCGATATGCTCATAAAGATTTTCTATGGACTGATAAGCGGCAATCAGCTTGGCTGCCGTCTTTTCACCGATTCCCGGCACCCCGGGGATATTGTCGGAGGTGTCCCCCATAAGTCCCTTAAGGTCAATAAACTGCTGCGGACTTACATTGTATTTCTCCAAAACATCCCTGTCATAATAATCCTCTATCTCCGTTCCTGACATCTTAGTCTTGGGTATGCGAATCTTAATTCTGTCGCTGGCCAGCTGCAGCAAATCCCGATCTCCGGAAACAAGGGATACACTTTGTCCTGCTGCCTGAGCTCTCCTGGCAAGAGTTCCCAATATGTCGTCCGCCTCATATCCGGGCTGCTCAACTATGGCAACCTTCATAGCCTTCAATATTTCCTTTATTAAAGGAACCTGCTGGCGCAGCTCATCCGGCATCCCCTTCCTGGTGCCCTTGTAATCCTCAAACATCTCATGCCTGAAGGTAGGATGATGGGTATCAAATGCAACAGCCAGATAGTCAGGCTTCTCTTCCTCAAGAATTTTCAGCATTATGTTAAGGAAACCAAGGACAGCATTTGTATGCTCTCCCCTGGAGGTTGTCAAAAGCGGCAGGCCGTAAAATGCCCTGTTAAGAATGCTGTGGCCATCTATCAATACTATTTTTTTATCACCTTTAGCTTTTTCCATTATTCGTCTTCGCAGCAGCTTAGTGCGAAGCCTCCTTCCAGATTTATTCTATTCATACTTAATTTTATAGAACTTTTGATTAACAGCATTTCTATTCAATAATAAACCTTAACGGAAGACATGTCCATAGTCCTTAGCCATCCGATTTTTTAAATCTTTAATCCTTACCGTATTTCGTATTTATCTATATGTCTCCGTAAAAGCTTTTATCTGTCATCCCTTCGCCCGGAGCTTCCGGGAATATCCTCTATGTCTTTATTAATATATTCCTCCAGCAGACTTTCAAGCTCAGAATAACCTACTGTTTTATAAGCCCTTCTGATATGAAAATCACTTTCTGTCGGATTATTAATGTAATCAAAATCATCTGCCAAATCAGAAGTATAACGGAAATTAAAAAGAAATGCAATTACGGCTATAATAAGGATTAATATAGCCTTCTTTCGGTAATATGTATATTTTGCATGAACAATCCTTTCCTGTGCTTCTTCCAGCTTGTGCTCAAGCTCCCGCTTATAATCGCCTGACAGACTCCTGTCCTCATCCAGCTGTCTCATGGCTGTCAAAAGGGTATAATATATTTCCAGCTCTTCCATGCAGTTTTGGCAGCCGGTAACGTGATCCAAAAAAAGCTCAAGCTCCTTGATGGTCAGTTTATCATTGATGAATGGTACAATCATACCTTGAAAGCGGTTACAGTTCATGCAAAACAGCCCCTTGTGAGATATAAAATATTTTCCTCTTCTTTTTAAAATTCATACTTGCATTATGTTAATTTTTATGCTAGAATATGTTTCGTCACTGAAGCGGATGTGGCGGAATGGCAGACGCAGCAGACTCAAAATCTGCCGATGGCAACATCGTGGGGGTTCAAGTCCCTTCATCCGCATTAATTGTTTTCAGTAATTATATATTTCTTAAATTGCATTAAACTCGGTAGATTTAAATGGATAATCTATCGAGTTTTTTTTGCAAACAGACTGATAAAAAATAAAATTATAGCACGATAACTGTTATTAGCATTATAACATATAATTATGCCATATTATAACTATTTTAACAAATAATCTGCTATAAAAATCGATTTATGCATTCAGTAATATCTTCCTTGCAAAAATCATATATATTGTTATACAAATCGCATGATATTTATATATTTCACTGAAAATGCCGGTTATGGAGGATATATGGAGATATATATAGCAAAGCAAGGAGATACTCTTCAGTCAGTAGCAGACATGTTCGGATTGCCTGTTGAAAAGCTTGCCAATGATAACGGACTGGATCCAAGAGATGATCTGCTTGCCGGCCAAAGCCTGGTAATAGCCCATCCCTTACAGGTCTATACTGTCAGGCAGGGGGATAATTTATCCGATATAGCAAGCAGATTTAATGTATCGGTTATACAGCTTCTTATCAACAATCCTTTTCTCTCTGAAAGGGAATATATTTACCCGGGTGAAACCCTTGTTATATCATATGACACCAGCAAGGGCAGGATCATAACCCATGGCAATACCACTCCCAATATTGATGAGAGAATACTCAGGAAAACCCTGCCTTTCCTATCATACATATCTATATTAAATTACACAGCCACAGAAGAAGGAGATATAATAACTCATTATGATGATACAAACATAATACAGACATCAAAGGCCTATGGTGTCGTCCCCCTTATGCTGCTGACAACACTTACCCTGCAGGGAGTAGCTAATATAAATATAATATATTCGATTTTATTAAGTGATGAATTTCAAAACAACATTATTGAAAACCTGCTGAGGATTCTTAGAGAGAAGGGATATGCCGGCGTTAACATATCCTTTGAAAATATAAATAGCTCCAATATCAGCCTGTACGAAAACTATTTCAGAAGAATAGTCGACCGCCTGACTGCAGAAGGTTATCAGGTTTTTTTGACAGCTAATCCGAATTTGTCCACCATAGGAGATGAGGTTGTTTTTGAAAGGGTGGATTATTCCGTATTAAGCGAGCATGCTCAAAATATTATATTTATGTCATATGAATGGGCCGAACGCCATATAACCCCATCACCCATCAGCTCTTATCATCAGACCGACATCTTTCTTAGCTATATCCTGAACAATATACCGGCTGAGAAGGTAATAATCGGAGTTGCTACAATAGGATATGACTGGGAGCTGCCTTACGTACCAAGAATCACCAATGTTTACAGCCTGTCCTTCGGCAGGGCTGAGGAGCTTGCCCGTAATGTAGGTGCTGTCATAAATTATGATGAGCTTTCGAAAACCCCTTTTTTCAGATATACATCAGGCAATAATATTGAACATATAGTATGGTATATCAATTCATCCAGTATCAATGCTTCACTGGAGCTGGTTTCAAAATATGGTTTGGGAGGGATCAGTATCTGGAATATAACGATTTTTAATCCCCAGCTCTGGCTGATAATATCCTCCCAATATGAGATAGAAAAATTCTATAGTTAACCTTGTATTATAATACACATATGATGCTATAGGCTTTTTTGACTCCAGATACCTGTTATAAGCATAATCCATAAGCTCCTGCTTCATTTGCATCTCTACGGAACAGCTTTAATATGATGTTCCCCGTAAAAAAAACCGGCAGGTTAAAACCTGCCGGATGAAAAATAGTATTAAGCTGTTTTCTAAGGGAAGCTTTGTTCTAGAAGTATTTCTTGTTTCCCCAAAGATTGCTCTTTTTCAAGTCCAGATACTCATTATATGCTCGCTCCAAAATCTGCTTTTCATTCGCAAATTTAAGCATATGATAAGCTTCATGGAACTTATAATAGCCGGAATCCATGAAATACTCTTCCCTTTGTGGTTTGCTGTAATAGCTTTCAGACATCATTAAGTACCAATGAACATCCTTTAATACTGTATTATGTGGTGTGCTGAAAGAATATTGGCTTTTTCCGATATACTTGATTATGGAAGCATTCGCTCCAGCTTCTTCCAATACTTCACGTATAGCGGTTTCCTTATATTCCTCTCCTTCTTCGACTGTACCCTTAGGCAGCACCCACCCTTCATACTTATTCTTGTAATTCTTATACAGTAATAAAATCTTTCCTCTGAATATCACTACACCACCACAGCTCGTTGCTTCGATCATAGCAATTCCTCCTGCCTTTGGTGTATCGTCTTACCTGTAGATAAGTATACATCAATATGACTAGCTTTTCAACATAATTATTATTAATAATAGACAAAACAGAGAGACAGTACCAGAAAAAACAGGAAGAAATGCCATATACAATTTCATCAGATGAATTAATCCGTCAGGTTACGGCTGAAATAATAGTCAAAAATCTCCTTTGCTATCGGAACTGCATAATCGCTTCCGGTACCGACACTCTCCACAACTATGCTTACTGCAATTTTAGGATCATCATATGGGGCGTAGCCGATAAACCAGGCATGGGCCGGTTCATTGCTGGCATGATCAGCCGAGCCTGTCTTGCCGGCACAGGCAACAGGCAAATCTTTCAATTTTTTGGCCGTACCATCCGTAACAACCCTTCTCATCATTATACCGATATAAGCAGCCTCTACAGGTGACATGGATGTTGCCAGAAGCTGCGGACTGTATTTTTTAACCCTGCCACCGTCGGCATTTTCAATTCTGTCAACTACATACGGCTTCATCATTAAGCCACCGTTTGCCACAGCGGATACTATCATGGCATTATGCAGGGGAGTTATCAGGGTATTGCCCTGCCCTATAGCCGTCTGCATCGCTTCCTTGGTACCGCTTCTTCCCTTCATAAGGCTGAAATTTGATACACTCTGCGCCATATCTATCGGTAGGGCTTTATTGAAGTAAAATTCTGAACACAGATTATAAAAGCCGTCCATATCCAGGTCCTTTCCTATATTGGCAAAGGCTGTATTGCAGGACTTTGCAAATGCCAGCGGCAAGTCCAGCAGACCATGCTTTTTTCGGTCATAGCAGTTTATTGTCATTGAACCGAATTCAATCCGACCCCTGCAGTCATATTTGTAGCTTTTATAATCCGGATTCTCCCGCATATATTCAAGGGCTGTCAGCAGTTTGAAAGTAGAACCCGGCGGATAAAGGCCCTGGGTAGCCCTGTTTATCAGCGGAGACTGATTATTCTCATCATTAACAAGCTCATCCCATATTTCAGCTATTTTGTTGGGATCATATGAAGGCTTTGATACCATAGCAAGAATACGGCCGCTGGCAGGCTCCATAACCACCACCGCTCCCCGGTTGTCACCAAGAGCGTCATAGGCGAGCTGCTGAAGCTGTGTATCCACTGTTGTGATTATATTGTCCCCCGGACACTTTTCCCCCTGCAAATCCAAATACATCTGCTTAAAGGAATTAATGTTGCTGGTCAGCAGATATATATTTTGACTCTGCTCAAGTCCGCTGATTCCTCTGTTTGTCCTGCCCACCAGATGCGCAAATATTTCACCGTAGGGATATTCACGGCTTTCTTTGCCCTCCTCGTCCACCAGGGTTCTGGCAAGCACCTTTTTATCGGCGGACAAAATCTGCCCTCTTATTATCCTGCCTGCCAGAACCTCCTGTCTTCTGTTATATGGATTGTTTATAACCTCCTTGCTCTTTATCGTAAGAAAATAGCTGTAATAGCCCAGCATGATTACAAAGAGTCCAAGAAAGATAAAGGATATATTATAAATAGGCCTTTTGTATTTCTTCCTCGCTTTCTTGCCATCATCGTTTTTTAATTTGCTCTTTGTTTCTTTACTAAAAATACTGTAAAAACCGTCAGTAAGGCCACCACTTTTGTCATAACTTAAGCCAGCTTCCGGTTCGCTATATGCAATGCTTTGTGCAGCTTTATCTGCAGGTACCTCCTCCATCTTCGCAGTTTTCTTATCCTTCAAATATACTCCCTGCACAATCATAAACATAACAATCGTGGCAAAGGCCGAGCTGCCTCCCTGACTAATCAGAGGCAGGGTAACCCCGGTGGAGGGGATAAATTTGATAACACCGCCAATTGATAAGAATATCTGAAACAGGAACATTGCCGCAAAGCCACTGACAGCCAGTCGCCATACAGCCTCCTCCTGCTTAAGCGCCAAATCCATGAAGACTATAAAGCAGCTTAAATAAATCAGTATAATACATACTACAAACAAACCTCCAAACTCTTCCGACAAGGCGGAAAATATAAAATCACTTTCCACTACAGGGATTTCGGTGGGCTTGCCCCTGTTAATACCCATACCCAGCCAACCACCGCAACCGATGGCAAAAAGGGACTGGGCAATCTGATAACCTTCCTTATCGATATATGCAAAGGGATTGTACCAGGCCATGACTCTGACCCGGACATGGGAAAATAGCTGATAGGCCACATATGCTGCTCCGCTTCCTGCCAAAAGCCCGCCCAAAAACAATAGCGGCTGTGCTGTCGCAGCATAGAGGATATAGATATATGCAAAAAAGAAAATAAGTGCTCCGCCCAAATCCTTCTGCAAAACCAAAAGCAGAACATGGGCGGCCGCCAGTACCGAAACCAGACAGATCCTTTTAAAACCGGCCTTTTCCCTGAAAAGGAAAGCGACACTTAATACATACATTACCTTAACAATTTCAGAAGGCTGAAAGCTGAAGCCAAAAATATTCAGCCAGTTGGTTGCTCCAAAGCTGGTAGTACCCACCAGCAGGACAATAACAAGAAGCAAAACACCTGCTATTCCAAAAAACCATCCAAGCCTTTTAATAAAGTCGAAATATCTTATTATCATCGGGATAAACAGACTGACAGCAAAGGAGCATCCCACAATTATTACCTGCTTTGTAGCCATATCCACAGACAGTCTGGCAAGCATAATAAAGCTCACAGCCAGCAATATAAGCATGTTTCTTATCAAAAGCTTTGACAGCTTAGGATAAATGAGCCGGTATAATACAAGTATCAGAACGAACAAAAGTACTTCCCCGGCATAAAGATAAAGCAGCTGTCGGCTTCTTATTTGAATATACAGGGCGGCATTACCGACAAAATGCAGGAAAAATATTATGAACACAAGTATTGCATAGCATCTGTCAAGCTGTTTTTTGCTCCTGTAGCGAATGGCGCTCAGGCAGTAAAAGGCATACATTCCTATCAATACAAGCATTAGATACTTAATTAGCTCCACCAACAAGTTCATAATATCACCTGCCTTTATATCCGGTATTTTTTTCTTTACCTTCAGCCGCTTACCTGCTTATCCTTCTATTATCCACAGCTACAGAACTCCTCTTTTATAGTGTCCTGTAGTATAGTCATTTATTGCATCATCATAGCTTTCGCCATGCAGATAGCTGCCGATAAATATATCAAGTATCCTCCTCATTTGCCCGGCAGTCTCAATGGTAAAATCAAGCCTGATATTTTGAGGGCCAAGGGCACAAATTTCATCCGCCTGCCTGTGCAGGGCCAGGGGTTGGCCATTATATATTATATTGTAGCAGGAGCTGCAGTAAGCCCTGACGAAAAATTTCTTATCCAGCCTGTCGGTCATGACCCCCTCCGGTCTTTTCCCTTCATCATACTCCGTATTAGCTTTGGCGTCCTTGCCCCTGGCACAGGCAACCGTATTATCAAAGACACACTGGGCCGAAACCATGAGAGGCAGATATCCATAAACCGGCATATCTGAATCTTCTATTCCAAGCTCCTTCAATTCCCTTGCGTTAAGCTCAATCGCTGCGGTAAAATGGCTAATTCCCTGTTTCCTCCAAAAGCTTTTTGCCTCTTTATTATATACATACATATTATAATTTAGTATAATCTCTTTTTTTATGTCTCTTCTATTATACAACGATTTTATCAGGGCTATTTCCTCAAAATTTTTCACGATAAATCCTTTTATGCTGTCATTATCCGCAAGTTTTGCCAAATCCCTCTCCAGCCTTTTATAAATCGCCTGCCTGCATATATGTGGCAGTACAAGATAAAGGCCTTTACCTGCCCGACTTGTCTGTTCGGCAATACGGGCAATATCACCCAACTCAAAGCCTTCGTAATCAAGATAGACGGCTGTTATCTCCGGATATGACAAGGCAGTATTCCACTGCTCCATGCTTTGAACCGAAACAACTACACCAATACCATTCTTTGCTTTATCCTTCGGCCGGTTTACCCCGGCATCCGCTGCTCTTGTAATATCAGCAGGCTGCCAGGCCTCTGTGTCAGCTTCCGTCCCATTCCTTTTTACCTCTCTTCTATAGCTGGTTGCTATCGCATCCTCCAGGCGGGCGATTGAAGTCCGACGCAGCTCATTTATCCATGCAAGAGGTACAAAGATATTATCATCTGCTTCTATGAGCAGTTCATCAAAGTAAAAGAAGCTGGTGCCGGTTTTTTCAAGCTGCATTTTCAGTCTTTGTCTTGTTACAGGAGCATTTTTAGCCTCCTCTACAGTATTATGGTATTCGCTTATACTGTAGGCTCCATATGTCAGGGTCAGGGTCAGCTTCTGTCCCACTCTCGCCACAAGCCTTCCCTTTATCGGGTATTTTGCATCCCCCTTAACAAAGCTTTCTGTCAGGTAATTCAGCAGGGAATTGTTTCTGGTGCGATAGACCTCATCCCCGGCACTAACCCGGCTTGCTACCGGGACAGACTTAATTGCGTGATCCTTATTCTTTCGAGAATAGACAGGATCATTATTCCTGGGAAGCTTTATCCTCAGCTGCTCTCCAGGCATATAAGACTGCTTGGTTGTAAATTCATACAGCTTCTCGTTAATCCTTCGGATTTCAAGAACATCCTGGCCATTCAGCCTTTCCTCCAAGGCTATATCCGCATAGCCTTCCTTTACGGATCTGACCCTTCCGACATAAACTCCGCTATGGTTGGGGCGGTTAAGGCTCATCATATCCTTTCCGTGATAGGTCATTGCATATCCTTGTGAAAATCCTCCCCTGTTGTAGACATCCAGCAGCTTTAGCATGTCCTCCCTGAATTCTTCGCCAGCTATTAACCTCTTGTAGCCTTCCTTGCCAAGACTATAATACAAATCCAGATACTTGCGATAGATATATGATGTAACAGCCGCATATTCGGGGCCTTTCATCCTGCCTTCTATCTTGAAGGAATCGACACCCGCCTCCACCAGCTCCGGAATAATGGCAAGGGTATTGATATCCTTGGGGCTCAAAAGATATAATTCCTGCTTGCCAGAAAGGCACTCCTCCTCCATATACAGCCTGTAAGGCATACGGCAGGGCTGGGCGCACCTTCCTCTGTTGCCGCTCCTGCCTCCGATCAGACTGCTCATAAGACATTGCCCTGAATAGCAATAGCATAAAGCCCCATGTACAAAGCTTTCAATCTCCAAATCAGTATTTTCCCTTATAGTCCTGATTTCCTGCAGACTCAGCTCCCTTGATGTAACCAGTCTGGTAACACCGTATTCCTTTAGGAGATTTGCTCCCTGCGCCATCGTAAGCGTCATCTGGGTGCTGGCATGTATAGGCAAATCCGGAAAATTCCTGTGTATGAAGCTAAGCACACCCACATCCTGGACAATAACCGCATCAAGGCCTTGCCGGTAAAATCTCTCAAGATAATTATAAAGCCTGCCGACAAGCTCCTTTTCCTTAAGCAGGGTGTTGACAGTTAGATAAAGCTTCTTGCCCCTGATATGGGCTTCATCAATTGCCTTAAGAAGCAGCTCTTCATCGGGGTTATCCGCATATGCCCTGGCCCCGAAGCTACTCCCGCCGATATATACCGCATCACAGCCTGCATTCATGGCAGCCCTCATGCTGTCATAACTTCCTGCAGGTGCTAAAATTTCAACTCTTTTGCTCATAAAATCATACAAGCCTTCCTAAATATCTAATTTAAACTACAGATACAATTAAAAGCTGTCCTCCTTCAGATACATATGCCTTCAGTCAACAGCTATGTAATCTATTCCTTGGACAGCTTAAAATATCCCATATGCATTATACTAACCTCTTATTTTTGCTTAATTGGCCCTTTTGCCTGCATCGGCCAGTTCAGTTTCAAGCCGGACTATTTCTTTCTGGGCTTCATTAAGCTCCTTTTTTAGCTCCTCGATCTCTTTGTGGGCTGCATCCAGCATGGTCCTGGTAGTAATCAGCTCATGCCTTATATCATATATTTCATTGCTTTTGCTTTCGTTCTCCTTCTTAAGCTCCTCAAGCTTGTCCAGCGTTTTAAAGTAATCATCGGCTATGTTAATCTGCAGCAATATATTCTTCAATTCTGCATCCAAAAACTTAAAAGCATCCTTATTGCGAAACTGGGCATGCTTATTGTTAATATAGCTGGCTACCTTATGCAGATATTCCTCACTTTCATAACCACTTAAGGTATATCTTTTATTATTAATGATAACCTCAATATCGTTGTACTTATTCATGGCCCTTCCCCTAAAAACAGCATTTATAATAAGCTCATTATAACTGATGCATTTTTCATTTACAAGCTGTTATTGCATATATATAGAAGCTACAAAAGCCCCATGTGCCGATACGCCAGCTCGGATGCCATCCTGCCTCTGGGAGTTCGAAGAATCAAGCCGTTTTGTACCAAGTAAGGTTCATATACCTCCTCAATCGTTCCTGCATCCTCACCGATTGTAGTGGCTATTGCTTCGATTCCAACAGGGCCGCCGGAGAACTTTTCAATCATGGTTGTAAGAATTTCCCTGTCGATATGATCAAGCCCCAGCTTGTCCACCTCCAGCAAATCCAGGGCAAAGCCGGCCACCTCCCCGGTAATTATGCCATTATATTTAACCTGGGCAAAGTCTCTTACCCTCTTCAGCAGCCTGTTGGCAAGCCTGGGTGTCCCCCGGGATCTTCTGGCTATTTCAGTCGCTCCCTCTTCATCTATCGTAACGCCGAGCACCTGAGCGCTGCGCATTATTATCTGCTTAAGCTCATCAACCGTATAAAAATCCAGCCGGTTTACCACTCCGAAGCGGTCCCTGAGAGGAGGGGTCAGCATACCCGCTCTGGTGGTAGCTCCAACCAGGGTAAATTTAGGAAGCTCAATACGAATTGATTTTGCGGATGCTCCCTTACCTATGACTATATCGATAGCAAAGTCCTCCATGGCAGGATAAAGCAGCTCCTCTACCTGACGGTTCAGACGATGAATTTCATCGATAAAAAGCACATCTCCCTCCTGCAGGTTGTTCAGTATCGCTGCCATCTCACCCGGCTTTTCTATAGCAGGACCGGAGGTTATTTTGATACCCACCCCCATTTCATTTGCTATAATTCCTGCCAGAGTGGTTTTGCCAAGTCCGGGAGGACCAAAAAACAATACATGATCCAGGGTTTCCTTTCTTTGCTTGGCTGCTTCTATGTATACCTTCAGATTCTCCTTAACCTTGGTCTGTCCTATATAATCGGTCAGCAGCTGAGGACGCAGATTTCCCTCAAGCTTTTGATCCTCGTCTGTAAATTCAGTTGTTATCACACGTCTGGTCATCATATCCTCCACATCTTAATAAATCCTTTTAAGACACAGCTTGAGTATCTCCTCCGAAGTCATATCCTCCGTAATATCTACCTGATTAACAATTTTAAGCGCATCTGAAGCGGAGTATCCAAGCACGGTAAGTGCCTGTATCGCCTCCTCCTTCTTTTGGGCAACAACAGATACGGCAGTCGATTTAGCTTCCTGATTTTTAAGCCTTTGCTCAAAAACGGTCTCAAGCTTCAGCTTATCCTTCAGTTCCAGGATAAGCTTGCCGGCTGTTTTACTTCCTATTCCGGGCGCCTTTGACAGAGTTTTGACATCCTCGGCCAGTACCGCAAAGCGTATATCATCTGCCGAAATGGCAGACAAAATGGCCAGGGCCCCCTTTGGACCAATGCCGTTTACAGTTATCAGCAGCCTGAACATCTCCAAATCGTCCTTTGATTTGAAGCCATACAGGCTTATTGCGTCTTCCCTTACATGCAAGTATGTATACAGCTTAATGCTGCTGCCTATAGCAGGAAGCCCCATAATGGTTGTCGACGGCATATATACCTCATATCCTATGCCTCCTACTTCAACAACAGCATAATTCTCAGTTATGTCGGCAAGTTCGCCTTTTATATAAGAAATCATTTCTATACCTCATCATTTTCATAATTCAGCTCATCAAGCCATTTAAAATATCCTGCCAAACACCAGCCCAAATCCTTATTTCATCATAAAGGATATCCTCAAGGCCGATGCACAGTATGAGCATGTGTTTCTTTTGTATCTTGATTTGACTACATCAGGGTTGAAAATAAATTCAACACCATCTGATAAAGCTTCAAAATAAGCGGCCGCCTCTTCCATTCCTCATAGCTAATCTCATGACACTGCTCCATGGTTTTTAGCAGGTCATCCTTTATAACATCCACAGTTGCCTTGTCACAGATCCAGACACCGCATTCATAGTGCAAATGGAAGCTGCGGTAATCCATGTTTATGGTCCCGACTATTGCCGTATCTTCAGTAATTATGGTTTTTGCATGGATGAAGCCTGGAGTGTATTCAAATATCCTTACTCCATTTTCCAGAAGCCGGCCATAGTTATAGTTAGTCAGTATCTTGACATTCTTCTTGTCTGGTATACCTGGCGTAATAATACGCACATCGATTCCGCTGGTTGCGGCAGTAATCAGCGCATCCGCCATATCATCTTCAATTATAAGGTAAGGAGTGGTAATGTACAATACCTTCTTTGCATAATAAATCATCTGCTTATATATGTTTTCAACCGGATTTCTGGGGTTGTTGGCAGGCCCGTCGGATATTACATGACAGTATACATCATTTTCCTCAAAATCCTTAGTGGGCGCAAAGCTGTTATAATCTATAGGCTCGCCGGCTCCCGACACCTCCCACATCTGCAGAAAGGTCACGGTCAGTCCCCAGACCGCATCCCCCTCAACTCTTACGGCATTGTCCTTCCATATACCAAAACGGTTAACCAGATTCACATACTCATCAGCGAGATTCATACCTCCGGTAAAGCCAACATTACCATCTATAACAATAATCTTTTGATGGGTACGGTAATTCATATAAAGCTTGTCGGTGTATTTATGGATAGGGTTGAAGACCCTAACCTCAAAGCCTTCACTCTCAAGGCTTCTTTTAAAATTCTTGGGAGTCCTGAGCATTCCTCCAAAATCATCATATAAAAACATTACCTTAACACCCTGTCTGATTTTAGACAACAGAGCCTCATGCATTCTTCTCCACAGTACTCCTTCACCGACTATGAAGAAATTCATCAATATAAACCTTTGCGCCTTTTCAATTTCATTAAATATTGCTTCAAATGCATCCTCCCCCATAGGATAGTAATCAATCCTGTTATTTTTAAACAGGGGAAAGCTGTTGTATTCCATATACCTGGTCATACGGCTTTTTTCGGGATGCTCCTGTTCAAACTTTCTTAGCAACTCAGGATCATATTTGTAAAAACCTGCTCCTCTTTTCAGCTTTTCCAATATCCTTTTGTCAAGCCTGCTTCTGCGTCTGTTGCCCCATAGCATGAACATAATATGCCCCGTTACCGGAAATGCCGCCATTATACATATCCAGCTAATCTTATATGAGCTGTTGCGATTGTCATTAATGAGAAAAATCAGTATAAGTATGCTGAGAACCTGGATAATTGTATATAAATAAATAGTATATTCACGAAGAAATATGGACAGGATTATAACCAGGGCAACCTGGGCAAGAACCAGAAGGCCCACAAGGGCAGCCCGTAAGAAACCGCTGAGATAGCCTTTAATTGTGCCGCTTACATCCTCCTTTATGTTTTTGCTCAACTGTCGGACTCCTTTCATACTGAGTTTTTCCCTCAGGTCATTAAGCGCAGATTCCCTTCTTGCAGCCTTCATATGAGGAAAGGCCTTAAGAAGACGAACATGTCCTTTCAAAGCCCTTATATCCTGATAACGCTTTACATATTCATTCATTTTTTTGTCAAATTCAGGCTTAGACAGCTTTAGTTCCGTCCTGCTTTTTAGCTTCGCCGGCTTTGAGCTGTTAAACCATTCTTCAAAATAGCTCCTGATCTCTGTAATAAGCCCTGCCATTCTTAATTTCGAAAGCTTTACAATCAGCTCCTCACCGGTTTCATATATTTTGCTGGCTGCTATGTACTCGGTTATATCCTGCCGCAGCTTCTGCAGCTTGGCCAGTATCCTGTCAAACTTAATCGTATTGATAACCGAATGTATCAAATCCAGTATAAAAAGAGGAATAATGATATATCCAATAATTTCACCAACGCGTCTTGGAATTATACCAATGACATATTGGATATAAGGCTGTATAAAGATCATTAATATTGAAAGCAGCCCCCAAAACAGGGACACAAACAGACATACCCTGCCCTTATAATTCAGTGGCAGATAGCTGTAATCCCATAATCTGGTATGAAAAAAGCATTCCATAGCCCAGGACGTTATGGCCTCAAGAATTGTGGCAGATATAGCCCCCAGAATAAAGACAAGCAAAAGATTATCCCGGTGATTCCAAAGCATAAGATATAAAATCAGTGCACCGCATCCATAGATGGGAATAACCGGCCCTGCCAGAAAGCCTCTGTTCACCAGCGTCTTGTTCTGAATGGACACTAAGCTGCTCTCATATATCCAGCCTATTACACTATAAATAATAAAAATATAGAATAAATCATAGATTTCATGATTGATAAGCCTTAAACTCCACATAACAGACGCTCCCCAAATGCTTTGTTAAGATGCATCAATCTCTAATCTTTGCCACATTTATACAAGATTAATGATAACAGCAACAAGGGCTAAAATCCAGTATTATTTTATTGGCAAAGCCCGCAAACGGAATTGTCCGGTCATAAATTATAATAGCCAAAGGCGACAAAAAATCAATATGCTGACTGCTGATTGACTATTATGATATAATAAGCTTACACTTATATGCCGCTTATGCTAAAATAAGCTTGCATTAATGCTACAGGAGGAGTTGCCATGATAACCCGGGAGCTTTGCTTAAATCTGATGCCGTCCTATTCCTTTGAGGAGGAATACGATATCTGCAAAATAGCCTTTTTTGATATAGAAACCACCGGGCTGTCTGCACAAAGCTCCTATGTGTATCTGATAGGATGCGCCTACTTTCGGGATGGCTCCTTTCACCTGATTCAATGGTTCTGTGAAGGTATAAATGAAGAAGGGCTACTAATCAAAAGCTTTTTTGATTTTCTTAAGAACTTCAGGCTCCTGATACATTTCAACGGTTCAGGCTTTGATATTCCCTTTATTGAGGAAAAAATAAGGCTGCTGGGACTCGATTGCGGCTTTGGCTCAATTGAAAGCCTTGATATATACAAGCTTATTAAACCATACAGAAGTATTCTGAATATCAAGAATTTAAGACTGAAAAGCCTGGAAAGCTTTTTACAGATACGCCGCAAGGATACTCTTGACGGAGAAGATCTTATAGGGGTCTATGCCGCCTATATCGGCAAGAAGCGTTATGAAAGCCTGAGGCAAAGCAGAAATCCGGATTACAAACCGGAAATGTTAGAATCAGCCCTTTTGCTTGAGCAGCTGCTCCAGCACAATGAGGATGATATCAGAGGTCTAATGCAAATCTCCTCCGTCCTTAATTATCCGGCCTTATTCGAAAGGCCTGTAAGAATTATGAATGCCAAAACAGAGGGTGACAGATTTATCATAGATTTTGAAATACCGGTCAGGCTGCCGATGCCGGTCAGCTTTGGCGACGATTTGGCATTTGTGAGTGCAAGCGAAAGCATTGCCACTCTTTCCGTGCTGGTTTATGAGGGTGAATTAAAGCATTTTTATGAAAATTACAGGGATTATTATTACTTGCCTGCGGAAGACTGTGCTATACACAGGAGTGTGGCTGTATTTGTTGACAAAAAATATCGGATTAAGGCAAAGCCCGGCAACTGCTACACAAGAAAGCAGGGGCTTTTTGCCCCGCAGTACGACAAATGGCTCAGTCCATATTTTATGCAAAACTATCAGGACAAGCTGACCTTTGTTGAAATACACACCGATTCCCTGCTCCAGGAGGAAAGGCTGGAGCTGTATGTAAGGCATATGCTAAGACATATGCTTGTTAGCGCCCAACGGGCGCATTGATATGTTAATTACAAAATTAATATTGCCTGGTATTGAACTGCCTTGCAATAGAATTATGCTAGACAATTTTATTTGCCTGGCTATATTTATTGCAAGGCAATATTTTTTGCTGGATGAAAACTTATCGTGAAGTGCAAATACTATGAATATTGCAAAATTCGACAAATAATCCTATAATGAATTTATATGATTAGTCTTAAAATATGCTTTTATGCCTTTGGGGGTTAATATGAGAAATTACTTTTTAGGTAAAATAAAATGGTATGATAACTTGAAAGACTATGGATTTTTATATGACATTGAAGAAGAAAATTGTAAAAGCATTTATTTTAATTGGAAATCAATTGTCCATCCTTATACAACATCTGATGTGCTGAATTGTCTTGTAGTGAGATTTGAAAAAAAAGTAAAAACAGAATTAGGATTACGTGCTGTCAATATTTCTCCTGCATCAAAAGAAGATGTTGAAGTATATTTACAAATACAGCAAAAAAAAGTAAGAGCAATAATGGAACAAAAACGCAAAAAACAAGAAGAAGAGGAAAGTGATAAAAAGAAAAAAGAAAGCGAAGAAATATATAATCTTTTCTCACCGGTTGTTAAAAGGCACGTTGATAAGCATGGGGCTTTATGTCCTCATAGCAGTTTCAACAGTGCTTTAGGTACGTATTTTTGTGATAATCATGCTCTTAATAAAAGCTGCAGATGCGAACAAGCTGAATGTTATAAATATGTAGATTGTATGTATTACAGGCAGGAACTTGTAATTAAGCATATTATTAGCAAGAAATATCCATTTGATAAATTAATTGAGATGTTATCAGCCTTAATTCCTGATAATTACGAAAAAAGATTTCACGATTTATATTATAAATATCTGCCATCACCTGAACAATATAAAAAATATTTTCTACTCCCCAGCCATGAATTATGTACCAAATGTCCGATGTCAAGAGTTGAATTACTGGATGATAAAGATGCATATACAGAACGTAAGGTGGAAATACATAGATGTAATATTAATAACACTGATATAAATATAATAAAAAGCAACCCTGTTAATTGCTCCAGATATTATTGTTATATTGATAAAATGAATAAGTCCGAGATGGATATAAAATATGAAACCTATGGAAAGGTATCAAGTATTCAAGAATGTGTAAAACGTTTTATTAATGAGTATAAGTTATCATATATACGAATATTAGGCGATTGCTTCCCAAATCTTTATAATTCGTATTATTTTATGGGTAAGGATAAGGATTTAAACGTACTAAGCAAATCATTTCCAGGTTTGCTGTAGATGTAAGGAAAAGGTAGTCAGATTTCCAGATATACCATTTATATAACTACTGCTTTTTTATCCTCCTTTTCATAAATACTACCATTATTTACCGATTTTATCAAGTGTTTCATGTAAGCTCCAAAATCAATTTTAAGCCCCTTTAACCCATCAGAGTATTATTTGCCATCAAAGGAAAAATAAGGGCTGTCTTGTCAAATTTTATGTTTTATGGACTATATAAAAATAACCCTTCGATTCAAAAACGAAGGGTTTTTAATCTAATCTATATCACTGGCTCTATACTCCGGTTGTATTTCAATTGGGTTAAAATTGGGTTAAACTCATAAAAAAACAAGGGTCTGAATTTCTTCAAACCCTTGATTTTACATACTTTTATACATTATTCAGCAGGAATGATTTCCTTCTTGTTATAGGAACCACAAGCCTTGCAAACTCTGTGGGGAACCATAAGCTCTCCGCACTTGCTGCACTTAACCAGATTAGGAGCTGTCATTTTCCAATTGGCTCTGCGGCTGTCTCTTCTTGCCTTTGATGTTTTTCTTTTCGGACAAATTGACATTTTGTCACACCTCCTTAAAATTGTTGAAGATATCCCGGATAACTGACATTCTTGGGTCATATTCCGTAGTATCACAGTCACAGGTTTTCTCATTAAGATTTGTCCCGCACTTCTTGCACAAGCCCTTGCAATCCTCGCTGCAAAGCAGCCTCATGGGAAAACCGATGAGAATTTCATCATAAATCAAAATGTCTACATCCAGGCTGTATCCAACAATATAATTTGTTTCATCCAATCCTTCTGCGCGTTCTTCTGCTGTCAGATTAAAGTCTATCTCCTTACTGAAGTCAATCTTCATAGGATACTCTAAATCCTTCAGACATCTGCCGCAGAACATGGCAAGGGAAATGTCAGCCTTTCCCTCAATCAATACAACTCTGTTGCCGAGATTGGTAATCGTCAGATTAACAGGCCCCTTATGGCTGAATTTATAAGTCACACCCTGGTAGTCGATGCTTTCCATTTCAATAGGAGCACTGATTCTCTCTACTTTTCCCTTTGTAGACATTATCTCCGACAAGGATATCAGCATTTTTAATCTCTCCGATAAACTAATGCAACGGTAAAAGTTAGCCTGATCATAATATATCCAAAGAAACTTAAAGCAAGGATATTTTATGATCCATTAACGCACTTTTAATATTATACCTACTGTGTTATTATTTGTCAACGCGAAAATATGTGCCAATTATTGAAGATCAATCTAATATCGTAAGATTTTTCTGTTATTATCTTTTGATCTGCTGCGAAAGGGCACACAATTATTTGCTTTGTATAAGCTCAAGCGTCTGCATGGCAATAGCCAGCTCTTCATTAGTAGGTATTACATATACCTTGACCTTGGAATCGGCTGTGGTAATTTCAGCTTCTACAGCACGAATCTCCTTATTCTTCTCCTCGTCAAGCTTCAGCCCAAGATAGCCTAAGTACTTGCATACATTTGATCTGATAATATAATCGTTTTCTCCTACACCGGCAGTAAATGCTATTGCATCCACACCATTCATGGCTGCAGTATAGGCACCTATATATTTAGCCACGCGATACTCAAATGCTTCATTGGCTATCTTCGCCCTGTAATTGCCTTCGGCTTCTGCCTTCTTTACATCCCTGAAGTCGCTTGATACACCTGATACACCCAGCATGCCGGACTGCTTATTAAGAATGGATATTACCTCATCAATAGTCTTGCCTTCCTTCTTGGCAATATACTGAATAACTGCCGGATCAACATCACCGCTTCTGGTTCCCATTATAAGACCCTCAAGCGGAGTAAGTCCCATGCTGGTGTCAACACACTTGCTGTTCTGAACTGCAGATATGCTGGCTCCATTTCCAAGATGGGCAACTATTACCTTGGAGTTGTTGGGATCCAGTCCTGCAACCTTAATTAATCTCTTGGATACGTAGCTGTGGCTTGTCCCATGGAAGCCATATCTTCTAATATTGTATTTCTCATAGTATTCATATGGTATTGCATATAAATATGCCTTTGCCGGCATGGTCTGATGGAAGGCGGTGTCAAATATAGCCACCTGCGGAACTCCGGGAATTGCTGCCTCACATGCATTAATACCTGTAAGGTTTGCGGGGTTATGGAGAGGTCCCAAATCGAAGCACTCCCTGATAACCCTTTTCACATCCTCATTTACGATAACCGGGTCGCTGTAGTGTTGGCCTGCATGAAGAACACGGTGTCCGACAGCGGAAATCTCGCTGATATCCTTGATAACACCGTACTCCGGATCAAGAAGGGCTTTGATCACAAGATCAGCTGCCATCTGATGATTCTTCATAGGCTGGGTCACTACATACTTGTCCTTGCCCTTTGCCTCATGAGTCAGCTTTGACCCTTCAATTCCTATTCTTTCACAAAGACCCTTTGCCAGTACTTCATTACTGTCCATATCAAAAAATTGATATTTTAATGAAGAACTACCGCAATTAATTACCAGTATTTTCATCGTTAATGTCTCCTTGGCTTAAAATTTCTCATGTAATTGTCAAAATTAGTCGCAAACGCAACTAATAAACCCATAAATTTTATTATAGAACATCTCCTTCTATGTTACAAGTATTTTTGATGAAAAGATAGCGTAACTTTACTGTAGGAAATAGATAGACAGAGAGCACCAAAGATGTGTTAATAGAAATCACATCTACACTATAGCTTTTTATTCATACTTTTACAAGCCCCAAATGTGTGTATA
>Ga0134090_1000468_pt1 | contig 35138 bp, 30 predicted proteins | sample 1_4taG_FD_94453 | JGI IMG/M metagenome (GOLD analysis project Ga0134090, IMG submission 94453) | Switchgrass degrading microbial communities from high solid loading bioreactors in New Hampshire, USA - 1_4_20_6_A1 metaG | ecosystem: Engineered > Bioreactor > Semi-continuous > Anaerobic >...
TAAAAATAATCATTATTTTTTGCTTTTGAAAATTAGAATTAAATGTTTTCGGCTGTATAAAACTGTAAAAGTGGCTTAAAAAACCCTACTTTTTCAGTGGTTTCGAACCGTCCCCTGTTCTATAATAGCAAATACATTTCGTACTGTGTAATAGGATCTTTCATAAAGCCCAGGCGCTTTACAAAACCTGTGAGTGATGCGTTACTTGGAAAGCTTATTGCCAATTTTTTGAGATTAATCTCCTTGACCGCATGATTAATAAGCCCTCTCCCAATACCTTTATTTCGAAATCCAGGATCAACCCACAGAAAATTAACTCTCCCTGCAGGATGGATGCTTAGTCCTCCTACCATATTCGTATCTTTAAATACTCCATAATATATCTGCTCATAAAAGTGGCTGGTATAATCAAAATCATTTTGCCAGTTAATATGTATATCACGGATTTCACGGCTAAAACTTCTTAAAGTATCGATGTCTGTTCTTTTGACTGTAAATCCGGACGGCAAATCAGTATTGATTCCATATGGATTACTGTGGGAATAATAAACCAGATCATACACTTTTTTGTACCCTTTTTTTCTGTAAAAATTTATTGCCCTTTCATTACCTGCAATGACCTCCAAAAGCATCTGGCTGCAATTGTTTTCCTGAGCTATTTCTCTGTGAAGATCAAACAGTTTGTGGCTGACTCCAGTTCCCCTGTAATCCGGAAGGACGCAAAGCGCTCCGCATCGAAGCGTTTTCAAGCCTTCATAGTCCTTAATCCCTCCCAAGATAAGCCCAACCGGTTTATGATCATCAAAAGCTATTACTGAATATTCAGGGCTATTACCCTCTGGTCCAAAAAAACGTTTTTGGAAATTATCTTTTGACATATCCATCTTAATAATATAATCCGAAAAACCAGCAATAAAAGCTTCATATATAGCATCTGTGTCTACTTCTGTACACCTTTTGTATAAAAACATGCGTTTTCCCTTCTTTGCCATTTTATTATTTACATAACGGACACTCGACAAAATATCACATGTTGATTCATCCCTATAGAAGAAACATATCAATGGGTTCATCCTCACAAAACCGTTACCATATCTTTCAGATCTTTTTTCATGAATAAAATTCATGTTACTATGATCGTAAGCCACTTACTTGTTATTTATATCTTTTTTCCTTTCTTTTTTATTAACAAGAGTGCAACAATATATCCAAGAATACATATTCCTAAAATCCATAATACCAAATTATCATAAAAAATATTCTTTTTAGTGATAGCAGCCGATGTTTCCATATCGCCATCAGATTCGGGTATTGAACTATTATCTGTTTCCGGGAGATTATCATTTCTTAAATTACTAACAGTGAATTGGATATCATATGTAAGATCGTTAAGGTTATAGCTTACTTTAGGCTCTGCCTGCATTGACTGAAATAATTCTTCCATATCTATCTTACAAGCTTGATCCATCCTACCCCTGTTGAACACATAGATTTCTTTGCTCGATAAATTATAAATATTTGAATACAATGTTCCTCCTCCGGCCCAATTCTGCTTCGTGGAATTTAAAACATCCGCACATAACTCAACCGATGGAGATTTACATTGCAATAAATCTACAACAGTATTATAACGGTCGCAGGGATAACCACCCAGAGAAGGATTAGTAAGCCAATAATTTGTTATAACCTGATAATTCTCGTCCCGATCTTTATGAATAATATGAAGCTCTCCTCCCACCCATTCAAATACTGCAGAAGCTCCTGTACTATCGGCAAATAAGAGATGATCGTAAAAACCGGAAGGAATATTATAGTTCTCAAAAAACTTTTCAACTTCTTCCACAGATGCACATTTTGCAAGAACAATATCACCAAGATTATAATCAAGATTCTCTCTATCACTATAATGTGGAACTTCAGAAGGCGGACAGGAAGCACCATCATAAAATAAACCATGCTCATTCATGCCACCCTGAATATAAGACATATTATAGAAGCATATGCGACCATAACCTTCTTCACTTGGTGCTGTAACTACCATAGAGTTATTGATTGAATATGAATAATCTTCGTTATTGCCAGCTAATACAGTACCGTCTTCCAGAACAACAGTAAATATTGTGCATGCCATTGCCGGAATGGATTGATAGACACTCATTGCCAAAGTAAGGGAAATCACTGCTAATAGTCTTAATTTCATAATAATTTCTCCTAAAATATAATTAACTATGATTATAATTATAATTTATCAGATATTGCAAGCCAATTATTTGCTTAAATAATCGCTAATAACTCCAAAACTTGTATATAAAAGCAATTACAGTAATGCAAAGAAATTGTCTATTTTAGTTACTTAAGTTCATCAGAAAATGCAGTTCAATCCCAAATGGTTACTCCGCCATCAAGTCTGGCAATACAATTCAGTTTTCCATTTTCAATAAGGCTCTCACGCAGTGAACCACGCATATAAAGATATTCTCCTGCAACATAAACATATCCCACTGATTCACAATAACCAACAAATATCTCCCCTTGCTCGTCCTGTTTAAGAAGCTCAGGATTGATTGTTTCCGGATGCTCGTTAAATTGCTTGAATGTGACACCAACCCACTCTCCATGTGCGTTAAAGTATTCGTTTGCTTCCTCCAGTAAAATCACTGTTTTGTCTGTAGCTATATTTAAACAGTTTATCGTGTGGCATGGACCGTTTTTGTTTTCACCGATGCCTTCATAGTAGAGGTTTCCGCCACAATAATTGAAATAATCACCACCGCGTATAATTACTCTGTCATTACCGCCGTCCAAATTCATGCGGTGAAATTCTCCCCTGTCTGCAGCCCAAGAATAAATCCCACTGTCATCAATAGAAACATTATGAACATATGTCTCGATAAGTACTTTCTCTGTCCCTGTATTAATGTCATATACTTTAAGCTGCCTTGATCCCAAATAAATCTTGTCTTTATAGTAATACATTAAAGATGCGTCCGGCACAAGCATTGTCATGTTTTTACCGTCCAAGTCGGCATGGTAGATTTGCGGAGAATTATTCCCATCACGCATGTCAAAGTACATTCCACTTTCAGCAACATAGAGATTTTTGCAGTATCCATCAACAAGCTTTATTTCATCTGTGCCATCAGTTCTTACTTTATAAATTGAAAAATTATCCGTATAATCACAAAAATATACCCAGCCTACAAGAACATTGATACATTCCGGTATACGATCACTGAGTTTTGTTTTTTCGGTGCCGTCAGGTTTTGCTTTATACAGTTTCCACCCATCGCTTTCGCTGCGATAATATATGTAGCCGTCCTTCCCATTACAAACTAAGCCTCCTGCACCTATGTTACCGCCCTCAAAGCCGAGTAATTCCGCAGTAATAGGGGTATCTAGTGCATTTTGTTCATCGGTTGGCAATACACCTGTTGCCGTATTTATTGGTTCAATACTGCCAATCGGCGAGCTGTTTTCATTTTTGTCCATATTACAAGCAGCAAACGAAAAAGTAAGAATTATCGTCATTACAATCCACAAGAGTTTTTTCTCATACATTTAACTAACCCCTTTTTATCAAATCTATAATTATGTTAATATTTGCATCAGTTACTGAATTCAGCAACATTTCCCGCATTTTTAACCATAACCTTTCCCGTTGCATCTTTACCTGTGATTCGTATGTCATATTCATCTGTTTCAGATACTGTTACAGTGAATAAACCTGACTTAAGGTTATTTCCCGTATAAGGTTCACTGCCGTTTTTCCCGCTGACCATAAGTGCAATTTCTCCGTCTTCACGGAAAATTTCAATCTGCAGCACATCACCCTTGTTAAGGAATAATTCACACTTGCTTTTTGAGCTCCACTCCTTAAAATCCATTGTGAATCCTGTTCCATTTGGATTCTCAAGAATCATAATGCTGCCCTTTGGTACAGAGCAAGCCGAAATCGCTATAGTAATGACAATCACCGGAAGCAGAAGAATAACCGGGTGTATATTCTTAATCCTCCTTATTCCTCCCTTTTGCTTTTTGAAAAGCATGACAATACCTCCATTACAAACTTTTCCGGCTCGTTGATCCATGGACTATGGCCGGAATGCTCAAACCATACAATTTTTTTATCGGGTGCATCCAGAACCTTCATATATTCCTCAACCAGCACTGTGGGAGCATTGACGTCGTATCGACCCAGGAAGAAATATACAGGCACATCAAGTTTGGTGTAATCCGTACTCATATCGATGGTATAAAGCTGTTGGTATACATGATTAAATGTGTTGATAATGCCACGGAAAAAATTGATTTTATCAAGCAGCCCATATTCGGATGAACCGAGGTCCCGAAAGGTGTTATAGCCTGGATTGTGAATTTTGGGGTTGTTCGCCATATAAGCACTGAGATAGTTCAGGTACACTGCGCTTTTCCATGTTACGTCATCTCCGTAATAGGGTGGTTCACCATTTGCTATAAGCCGTTCCACAAGAGCAGTATCGCCTTTAGATTTTGCAATTTCCATGGCCTTTGCGTAATCCATCCGCTCGGTTTCGGCAAAGTCTATCATTTGCCCTGTGCCTATCAATGCGTGATAGGACTCGGGGTACGTAGAGATAAGGAAAATCCCCAAAGCACTGCCCCATGATTCACCCACCAGATAGATTTTCTCCTGCGAAAAGCGCTCTTTTAAATACTCCGTCAAAGCGTGACCATCCTGAATATAGGTTTGAGCTGTAATGTTTTTCGTTTTCTCTGCATAATAGGACTTTCCGGAGCCGGGCTGATCCCAGTTGACAACGACAAAATGTTTCTCAAGCTCCGCAAGCTCATGCCGCACCGCTGCCATCTGCGTACCGCCGGGACCGCCCGCCAGAAAGAGCAGAATCGGTGCGTTTTTGTCCCAACCTCTCAGGCTGATCCACTGCTTCCTTCCGTTCAGCTCAAGTTCTCTAAGCTCTGCAATGCTGTTTTTGGGCGTGTTTTCGTTTTCATCAACAATACGTGGAGTGGAAGCGGTAAGCTGAGAAAAGGTAATCAATCCCGCATTCAAAGCAATCGTCGCCACAAAGAATATCATTGTTTTTCTCAGGCGAATAAGATGTTTGAGGCTGATCTTTTTCATCCTGCCGGTAATGGCGCAATAAGTCGTCAGGATCAAGAGTACAACAAACGTAAAGACTGCCAAAACAGTTAATATAAAAAATAGTATTATCTGAATCATAGTACCCCTCCATTATTTTTTAAAGTATACACATTCTAAGGCATTCCCCATCATCGGGATATCGGTGATGCGGCTATCCTTGGAAATTAGTCCGTTTTGTTCTGCCAGGCGTTTGATAAGGCTTATTTTATTCGTTTCATTAAACGGTTCGCGGAAAACGAATACTCCACCGGGTTTAAGAGCCTCAGCCAGTACAGGAATGACTCTTTTCAATTCACTTTCCGTAATATCGTGCAGTACAAAGTGGCAGTATACTACGTCAAAGCTTTCATTTATAAAATGTGGAAATTCCCACAACATAAAACTGATATTCCTATAGCCCCGAAGTGTTTTTTGGCAGGTATTCAGCCATCGCTCGGAAATATCCAGACAGGTCAAATGTCCATGGGGTAGCTTTTTTGCGATGTAGTAAGCAACCGTTCCCATGCCGCACCCAAAATCAAGCACCTGCTCACCGCCATCAAGGGGCAGCCGGTCAGCGAATGCCTGGTAGACAGACTTGCCGCAAAGGAGAAATGCAAGCCTTGTCAGAAAGATCTCTAAACAGGTCGGCTCATACTTCATTACTCATCACCTCCAATATATCCAATCATGACTCTTGTTTTTGCATTTGTTTCATTGTTTTTCCATGCCTATGCAACTTTCCATATTTGCCTTAAAAATAATAATCAAAGAAATAGGCGCTAATAAAATTCCCGAAATATGTTCTTGCGTCATAATAACCTCTTAAAAATAAAATCAGCTGTATTTCAGGCTCATTACTATCATAACAAGCGAACCTGTAATACAGCTGATATGAATCTTAAATTTACCTTAAATCGCAGGAATGGTAATCCGGAAGGTGCTGCCCTTATTCTTATCGGGAAGTAAAGTCAGATCTCCTCCGTGAGCCTGGGCTATTCTTTTCGCTATGGAAAGCCCCAATCCGCTGCCGCCGGTTTTGGAGTTGCGAGAATCGTCTACCCGGACAAAAGGCTTGAATATGTTGCTTGCAAGATGCTCAGGTATCCCGATGCCATCGTCACTAAAATCAATCAACACCTGATGATTTTGTACCGCAAGACTTACTGTAACCAGTGTTCCCTCAGGATTATACCGCATCGCATTGTTTGCCAGGTTTTGAATAATACGGTTAAAGCGGTCGGTATCCAGCAGTACAAAAACGCTATCTTCAGGAATATTGAACTCATATTCAAAACCTTCGCTCTCCAACTGCGACACAAGCTCGCCGCATATTTGCCGGAGGTACTCGCAGATATCTGTTTCTATAAGCTTTAATGAAAACTCAGGGCTGTCCAATTGTGATAGTTCAAATAACTCGGTAAGAAGCCGGTTGGCCCTTTTGCTGTTATTATGAATAATTTTAAGGTGTTCATCACATTCCTGTTCGGTCATACCATTCTTCTTCATGAGCAGCTCTGCATAGCCCTGTATGCTGGACATAGGATTTTTAAGGTCATGGGAGATGTCGAGAATCAAGCGCCGTCTATCCTCCTCTGACTTTTTGCGCAGGGAAATTTCATTCTCAATCCGCGCTGCCATGTCGTTAAAGGTGTTCTGAAGCTCAGCAAACTCATTTTTCAGGCGCAAATCCACCCGTACAGAATAATCACCTTCCCGCAAAAGCCTGGTCCCGTCACAGAGCTTTTTAAGAGGTATGGTTATACTCGCTGCTGTAATCCTTGAATATATAAAGGCGAAAAGTGCAAGAATCAGAAGATAAATCAGCACCACGAAGGCAATCACTAAACCTGCCCGCATAAAATCACCTGCGGCAGCCTCTTTATTATAAACCAGGGAAAAATCCAGCCGAATGGATGTTGGAAAGGTAACAATCAGCCAAAACTCACCTTTTGGTTGATAAAGAATATCATAATGATAAGGCTTGTTTTTGCTCTCTGTTAAAAATGCTGTAAATTCCTCAATTGTCAATTTATCCTTTCCGATGGTGTCAAGGCCCTTTGAATAAACAACACGGTATTCCCTATCCACAACCTGTACCCCGCCGCCACTTTTTACAACATCGGATGCGTCAATTTGATTATAATCCTCTTGGATAATCGCACTGGCAGGATATTGATTTTTTGCCAGAGAACCTGCAATCAATCCGCTGGCAAAGGACAAAAACACAAACGCGAGTATTGTATCCAGTATCGTCAGTAAGAATATCACCAGAAAATTTCTTAAAAATTCATTAGACAGTTTTCTTTTCATGGCTTTTCTCCGATATAATGGAGCTTGTACCCAATGCCCCGAATAGTTTTCAGATACTTTGGCTTTTGCGGGTCATCCTCAATCCGGTTCCTGATTCGGCTGATATGCACCATTACGGTGTTATCGTCAAAATAGTATTCCTCATCCCATACCGCGTTATAAAGCTGCCGTTTTGTAAAAACCTTCTCCGGGTTTTCCATAAAATGCAGCAGAAGCTTGTATTCCTTTGCGCCTAGCTCAATCGGCTCTCCACCCTTATAGACGCAGCATTTTTCTTTGTCTATAGACAAATTTCCGTATGTAATGTTTACGTTGGATTTTTCTTTCGGTGAGAGATACTCATTGCTCCGTCTCAGTTGCGCACCTACACGAGCCACTAACTCGGCAATGGAAAAGGGTTTTGCAAGGTAATCGTCAGCACCAAGTCCGAGTCCTAACACCTTGTCCATATCATCTGCCCTTGCGGTCAGGAAAATGACGGGAATGGTGCTGTGCTCCCGTATTTTACGGAGTAGATTGAATCCGTCCATCACAGGCATCATTACGTCAAGTATTGCCAGATGGACATCCTGTGTCGAAAGGATGTCCCATGCTTCTTTGCCGTTTTGTGCCGTCAGGACGGTATATCCGTTTTCCTCGAGACTGATTTTTACTAAGTTTCGGATGTCACTCTCGTCGTCAGCAATTAGTATAATCATATGGCTTTTAACACCTCCCGCCTATAATACCCAGCAATTTATCGTATTATATATCATTTAATATTCGCCAAAGAAGGCAAGACTCCTTTGATTCATAAATTTCAAAGTCTGGTATCCGGATTTTTATACCCTCTAACGAGCAATGCGCATAAAATCGGTAATGTTCTATTAGTGCAGGAAATTATTGCATTATACAGATGAATGTGACAGAAATTCAAGTTAAGAAGCGTATATTGGCAGGAGTACATATTGTTAATCTAATCAAATAGAATACTTGTTGCGTACCATCATTCGTGATACACCTTATACACATGCCATTCATTTTCAAAGCTTTCAACAAACATCCTTTACCATTTTCAGTTCATTAGGAAATATGCAGTGCTTAATCTTGTTATTTTCAACTGCTGTTATACACTCATCCAGGTCCATCCAATGCACACTTTCAACTTCTTCCTTTTGAACAATAAAATCTCCTTCATCGAGGTCTCGCCACAGAACGAATACCCGCGTATATTGCCTGTCATGATAAGGTTTACCGCAGAAACTATCATCCCAGATTACGGTTCTGTCTCCACAGAATATAAGTTCATCAGCAGACACTGAAATACCTAATTCCTCCTGAAGCTCTCTTATGGCAGATTCAACGAAATCCATTCCTGCAGGAATATGACCGGCACTTGAAATGTCATAACATCCTGGGAATGATTCTTTGGTTTCAGCCCTTTTCTGAAGCAGAACCTGAATCTTATCCTTTTTCTTTCTGAGAATCCATACATGGGATGTCCTATGCATTATGCCTTCCTCATGAGCTTTTTCGCGTTCCACCGTTTTTCCTGTCGGATTACCGTATTCATCAACAATATCCAATATTTCCATTTAGACACCTGCTCCTCAAATTATATAACATTTTGTTTTAATTCAATTCACCTTATATCCATTCTTTTCTGCATGCCCAAGTAAATATAAAAATGGCAAGAAATCCATTAGTTGTCGGATTGTATCTGAATTATCCCATCCTTAAACACAAGCTCGCCGGATAAAACAAGCTCCTCCTGCATATGTTTCCGCTTTTCTGCAATCATCTTCCCGTTCTTCATATTCAGCACATAGTCATAATTCATGCGGTCAGACAACTCATAGCTTACACCTTCAGCATAATCATAAATAATAACGCGGTTATCTATAATTCCTGAACCAATGCTGATTGTCGAACAAAGCTCTGGTTTTCCATCTCCTGTAAAATCACAGAAATAGACATTCCATATCGGCATACCTGCGTAAAGCGAAACTGTTTCTTTGTCAGTTACTGCTTCCAGCTTCTCGGCGTGACAACGGAAGGTTACGTCCGGATAAGCATCAAGATTGATTTCTCGTACGTCGTTCCATAGTATTTCACTACCTTGGAGACTGTCAAACCATTTTGTTGCAGTTGATTTAACAGAATCATCTTCATCTACTTTATGGTATTTTCCAAAAGGATTTATTCTTTCGGAATCAGAATCTTTTTGATTTGTCAAAAAGCAGACAGCAACCGCGATGCAAGTAACCACGGCAGCAATAATAATCAAAAACATCGGCTTCTTATATTTCATCTCTTGTCTCCCCCTTTCTTTCACGCTCTCCTCCCCGAAAGTCAGCGAGCAGGCTGTAATTTCAAATCTTTTTTCCCTATGATCAAATTGCCATCAATTCAGTCACTTTTATGTGAATTCATCAAGAGTCATCTTTACAGTTCTCCTCTGGCTTCCTTCCAATCGACTAATAGATTATAACGTTTTGTTCTGAAATATAAAACGCAATAACAAGGATCATCAGGCCCGTTAAAATGATTTGCCAGACCATCGTACCACATCTCCCTTTTTATCTCAGGATCTGTTATTACTTCTATTTCTCCAACCAATGTAATGTTGTAATCATCAGCATTAAAACAGACACTGGCTCTATTACATTTATTAATCCGGTTAGTTTTGGTACCACCTAATCCAGTACAGAAAGTAATCCAGTTGATACCATCAGCTTTTGAAGCAGTGATTGTTGACACTGTCGGATAATCATCCATATCTATTTGAGCCAATACACAGTATGTACCTGCTCCTGTATTTTTTTCAACAATTTCTCCTGCTCGTCTAATTATATCCTGATTCATTTGCGCATCAGTTGAATTTAAAAGACTCATAGAACACCTCTCTACTCAATCTCGTAGTTGAAATAAATAGCAAACCAAAACTGTGCTTAAAAAATCACCTACAGTTCGTACTCTTTCCAGGCAAAATATTTGTTATAATATTTATTGTACCATATCATCCCAACAAAAGCATAACAAATATCTTTTTATATTCATAAAATCAATAATACCGATACTATTCAACAAACAGACTGGCAACATACATCATGTCTTATTAATTTATACCCTTTTTTATTCTTCTTATTTTTCCGCCCTTGCTAGAGTAGATCTGTAGGGTTACCATCGCCCCCTCATTAAACCATACGTGCAGTTTTCCCGCATACGGCTTTCCATTATTCTTTCCTTTAGTATTCAACCTCAAATACTTGCCAATCCTGCCTACAAGGTCAATTCTCTGACAACACCTGTTTGTTAATGTTACTCTAAAATCATTTCTTTCCACAGTTAGTTGAAACTCAACGTTTTCATAATTGTAAATCTCCAATTTCTAATTCGATTTTAATTTTTCAACTAAAGCAAGAAAGAACAAATTTTGATTGACATTTACAGGGGAAAATTCGATTGAAATATTGGTAAATTAACCGTACAACATTACTATTGTATTATTGCAGAATAATCGGTAATCCTACTAAGCACTTATAGTTGAAAATATGTATCCAAGACCTACCATAATAACATTTGAAATACTATGCATTAGCATTGGATATATAACACTGTTACTTTCTTGATATGCTTTTCCATAGACTATCCCAAGAACAAAGCAGTATATCAGCTGAAGGTAATTCATATCTATTGAAAATGGATTGATAGTCCATCTAATATGTGCAATTGAAAACAATACTGCTGCTATAATAACCTCATAGGACAAGTTCAGTTTTGTAAATTTTTTCTCATTATTACTGCCAATCCGGAATGTGAGAATCCCTATAGGTAAAGCACGAAATAAAACTTCTTCTGATGTCCCTGACAACAATAGTTGGAACCCTAATGTGCCTAGAACATTTTTCACATTTAACGGATAATCATATTTTATAATTTGATTACTAAAAAATCTAATCCCATATGAGATTAGGGTAAATATAAGTACAGCAACTGTAAAAACTAACAAATACTTTATTCCTAATTTCTTATCTCCCAAACTAAAACCAAAATCAATTTTATATTTTTTATTAAGTATTATAATAGCTAATAACGCTATTAGCATCTGTACAATATGATGTACGGATACATATGCAAAAATACCATATTCATCTATTGCCCTGTAATCAAAACAGTTAGCAATTAAATTTCCAACTTTACTCGCGAATTGCTGGAATATTAATAGTAAGGCTATTGCTAGTATACTTAACCCTGTTTGATTGCTTTTTCTGTTTATCATATGTTTCTATCATCCTATCCCTTCGATTGCTCAATAGTATGTTAAGTAATTATTATACATTATAATATACAAAGGATTTTAATTTATGTCATATAGTCAAATTCATAACCAGCTAACATTTAGCTTTCTTATCTTCTTTGTTTTTAAGCCAATAGCCATAGATTATCCCGACAACTACCCCTATGACATGAGCAACAGCACTATCTAATGTTTGAGGGTTCAAAACTGCTAAAATCACAGTTATGATAACTAATACCCACATCCACTGCTTAGCCTTTGAGCCTAATAATACAGTATTAGGTCTCAATGTTGCAAATGTACCTACTATTCCAAAAACTGCAGCGGAAGCTCCCGCTATAAGCCCTGCCCGTTGAGCTATTAATCTAGTAAATAGAAGTGTTATACTACCTATCAGCCCTGCTATAAAGTAAACTATCGTTACTGTTTTTGCATTTGCTATCTTTTCCAAATTTGGTCCAAATAAAGAAAATATACCCATATTAAAAGCAAGATGAATAAACGCTTCATGGGATAAAAACACAGTTATTAATGTCCAAGGTTTTTCTAGTATTACAGATACCTCATGATTCAGCAATAAATTCTCTCTAAGGCTAGGAGCTACACTTAAAGCAATAAATAAAACTATATTTATAAGTATAATAGCTAATGTCCCTTTCCCTATAAAAATACCTTCTTTATGCTTTCCCATCATTTTCCCCTTCATCTCATTTCTCCTTTCTAAGCCTAGCTAATATATCATTTTATTTAACTAGCCTTTTATCATCTTTTACTCTGCGGTTCTCTAGTATGTAGGAAAAGTATACCGTTTTCACATGGCTTATATCACAAGAATTGATTTCTGTAGGTGTTTTACAGCATCTGTTCGTAGGAATATGTCAATCAGTTTTAGGCATTTTTTGGAAAATTCCAGTTCACGGATACACCTCTACCTATACGCAAATCACCCATGTTAGATAAGCAAAGGAATCTCTCGTTTTAAAATTTTGCTTAATTCATGCCCATTCTCAATAATTCATCAGTCAGTGCACGGCGGCCTTTTTCACCAAAATCCAATTCGTTTTTTTCAAAACTACATACCATTAAAAACTACATACCATTAAATTTTCATGATTTCTGTTGCACTCAATAATTATCTGTCCGGATTTTCCAACAAACATCGTGGAAGCTGTCTGAAATGGTGCAATTGAACTTACCGATAGTATCGGACAAATATTTTCTACCGCTCTAGTTTGCAAATGTGTTTTTAGTAAATTATATCTGTCAGTATCGTTATTATCAGAAACATCGTAAAACAGAATAACATTTAAATCTGTATTTTGGCAATACAATTCTCTGAAATACTCGGGAAATCGCACTTCAAAACATATCCGTATTCCTACAGTAATACCATTGATTTTGAAAACGCCGTGCTTATTACCTTTTTCAAAGTTCTCTTTATCCCAACCCCATAGGGCCGTTTATCATAAGATGTCATCGGCGTTCCCGGACGAAAAATTACGGCTCTGTTAAAAATAGAATTACCCTCACTACATATCGTACCGATAACTAAACCTATCCCTGTTTCATTAGAAATTGTTTGCAGTTTGACAAGCAAATTATCCACCAACTCAAAATCAACAGAATCGGTGTTTGGAATACTCAAAGGCGGATATCCTGCCAAACAACATTCCGGAAACACTAACAGACTAACACCTTTGATGGCTGGCTTCATATATAGCTTTTTTGATAATACTGTAATTCCGTCGAATATCACCCGAAACAGCAAATTGTTATGCAGCAATTTTCATTTTTTCCTCCTTTGCATCATATAGCTCTCGTTTATTCCTACCAGCGCCTCCAAATATCTATTAATAAATATTTCATCAAAAACTAGTCCATTTCATTTAGGTTAGTATTATAACTCTCCGGCACTACACTCTCTAGTATCGAGGCACATCAATGCCACACACTCAGCATGGGTCAAGTTGATGGAATTGATGTCTGCAGGGAATTTTACGAACCACTTATACTTAGGAACATGTCAACTGGCTTTCATCTGATTTCAGTGAAATCACTGTTCTCAGTAACATATCTATTAATTAAAAAAATAATCCTAAATCCATCAAGGTGATAATTAGAACATTATTTTCAACTTCTATCATTTGCTGTATGATGTCTATTTAAATTATTCACCTTGTATTGCTCTAAATAATAATTCCATCTCATAATCATCGAGAAAGTTTCTAACATAATTCATATTCTTTCTAATTAAAATATTATATTTTTATCAATCTCCATAGTCTTTAAATCATAGAGCTTATCTTCAATTAGTCTTATTGCATCAATCGGATAGCCAAATTCTACAAGGTATATTCCAAAGCTGTAATTATCTCTAACTCAAAGAACCTTATTATCACCGATAAATTAAAGTCATCCATATTATATCCTTTAATTCTTCCAGATTGCTGAAAAATAGCTTCAAAAAGGCACAATAGCTTTTGAACTTCATACTCAATAATATTTCTTATCTGTTCAAAAACTGTTAAGTACATTCTATCAATATCTTTTTCAAGCTCTGATAAACTGTTTTTAGTTGATATTCCACCAAACCTCGAAATCTTTTTGAACTATATTGGTGTACCACGGGTTGATATAATATTTTGACTTTATCACCAATAATTCCTATATGAGCAAAACAATCAAGTATAGTTTTCATCATTTTATTCTAAAGAAAACTATTTACATTATTTGTATTCCCTATTAATCCTTTAAAAAGCACAAAATTCTACTCTTCCAAAAGGAAATCCAAGTATTTTTCTTGTATATCTTTTAGAAATAGACGTTTCTTGATATTAACTTTTTATTAAGCTCAGCCAAATCATCAATAAAAGCATTATCTAAATCTACATTTAGGTCGAATAGACAGATTGGATGTAATTCCGGAAATCAACTAAAATCAATGCTTATAGTCTTGTAATCAAGACTACACACTCTTCCCACGGTCTGAGTACCCATTATTGATGCCGGCGTTATTGCAAACTGCTCACCAATTATATGAAATTTGCTCAGTTAATAATTTCGCCCTTGTTTTTAGCCAAATTTTCACGCCATTCCTGCTTCTCTTTGTTTGTTAGTTCCTCCCACTCTGTTGCTTCACCAATAATTCTTAAAGGTTCTTTTGATCGATAGGAACGCGTTAAGTTACCGGGAAACTTTTTGTCAGTAACATTTGGGTCGTTTTCAAATTCACCTGTCGGTTCTACTATATAAACTCGTTCTCTTCCTTCTCCTTTTGCTAACGCTGCTGCAAGTCTTGCACCATTGATATTAGCAGTGAAATAAATGTGATTCATTTTTAGATCGGGTTTGTAATTTGAATTACCACCCGCTGTCAGCAAATCACCAATCTGCAAATCGGCCTTTGTTCCATGATAAAATGGTCCTTCATCAGAAGGCGTACCTTTATTTAAATCTGACAGTTCATAATATCTTTTTGCATTATCAGAATCGCCCAATTCCTCATAACATCTGGCAATATTTAAATATAAAGTTGAGTATGCGCTCTTAACATTTTCATCATTTATATTTAGCGCACATTGTAAAGATGTTTCCATCCATTTCAATTTGTCTTTAACACTCTTTTGCCGAAGTGCTATATGATAAGCTGCAATAAACCTTTCATAGTCGTCTGTTGCTTCATCCCACGCTTTCTGAAACATCATGACGGCATCCTCAATTTTTCCGCTTTCCTCCAAACGCATTCCGTTCATGCAGAGTTTTATAACGACGTTGTTAGGATCAAATTTTGCACCCATTCAATTACCTCCAGATTAATGGATTATTGTTCCTGACCAATGCACAAATACATTTTTCCATATATGGCTTGCTGATAATCTCCTTCCCTTTTCAGAACATATCGAAAACAATAAATTTCCCTTTCAATTATCTCCTATTCGTATTCTCTCACAATAATACCCTTCGATATGTTCCCACAATTACATATCAAAGTATTAAATAAGTCGATTTATGAATTTTATTTTTCCTTAACTATCCCATTGCTAGAGTTGCCGGTTTGCAGGATACATATACAATCCTTTTGGTGACATATAGACTAAAATATCAAGCCGCACCTGAACTCAACCTTAACTAGGCGGGTCAACTCCTAACACATCTGCTCTTATTCCCTTGCTAAATATATCCGGTACTATTTTCTCGGTCCTAGTGAAACTTTCAAAATCTTTATAAGTTTTTCTATGGCATGACTCTTGTTGAATTTATAATCTTTATTTCCACTTCTTCTGTAATTGGAATATCAACAATAACAGTAAAATCGTCGATTCTGCACATCCTTTAGCCTTCATATCACTTTGTTTATATTATACCAATCTTTATAAAAAAAGCGAATTTAACATGAAAATGGTACAAATGTTATAACAACATTCAAGTCCAATGTATTCTATAAATATTAATTACACTATGCTATAGAATTTCGATCGAGAATTTGATAAAATTAATAGGAGCAGAACTATAAAATATGTGAAAGGAGTATCAAAACATAACTCAATAGAAACACACAATTCATTGTTCAACTAAACATTATAAAGGCAAACCCATCAAAAGATAGCGACGCAAAGCTAAAGGGGCTGACGCTTTATGCTATGCCAGCCAGTTGCAATATATGCAATGATACCCAACCCTTTTAGTTTAGGGAAGAGTGGGTATTTTATTTTGTATTAATTTGCAATTGCAATTAATCGCAGCACTCATTAGAAAATTCGAAGGAGGATACTATGAAGAAACGGTTATTATTTACTTTATCAGCATTTATACTGTTACTGACAATAAACAGTATTCCTGTACTGGCATTTGAACCCGCAATCAAAACTATTTACTTCGACGAAGTGTATTCCTTTTCTGAAGGAATGTCTAAAGTAGTTAAAAACGGTAAATATGGATTCATGGATCAAACAGGTAATATCGTTATTGATATGCAATACGATTTTGCAAGAGCTTTTTCCGAGGAGTTTGCCGCTGTTTCAACGGGTGGTTTCCGAGATATCGACAAAGACTATGTAGATGGGAAATGGGGATTTATTGATCGTTCCGGTAAAGTCGTTGTCCCAATCATTTACGACAAAGTATGTAATTTCAGCGAAGGCCTTGCTGCCGTTGTAGAAAACGGTAAGTTAGGTTTTGTTGATATTACCGGTAAAGTCGTTATTCCTCCAACATACAACTATGGAATGTACGAGGAATATTATTTTTGCAATGACCTTGCTGTAGTATCAACCGGTGGCTTTGACTCTCCCGGTTTCTCAGTTATTGACAGAACAGGCAATCCTGCATTTGATTTTAAGTATGACTATGGGAGATTAACCGGCTATTCTGAAGGAATGCTGGCTGTCGGTGTCGGAGGAGACTGGGGTTTTGGCGGTTCGTATTATTTGGCCCGTTCATACAACGGTGACAAATATGGCTTTATTGATACCGACGGTAATGAGATTATTGCACCCATTTATGATTACGTAGATGATTTCCATGAAGGAATTGCAGTTGTATGCAAAGACGGTAAGTTAGGGGCCATCGATAAAGAAGGCAATGTCGTTGTTCCAATAATTTATGCCAACGTTAGTCATTCCAGCGAAGGACTTCTATGTGTATGTAACGATGACGGAAAATGGGGATACGTTGACCATACCGGAAAAGTAGTAATTGATTTCAAGTTCGATTTATGCAATAACTTTCAGGAAGGTTATGTTACCAATTCCATTAACGGAAAATGGGGTGCAATAGATACAGAAGGAAAAACAATAATCCCATTCAAATACTATAATTTGTGGGATTTCAGCGAAGGACTTGTCAAATTTAAAGCTGTCGAAGGCGGCAAATGGGGATATATGGATACTTTCGGAAATATCGTAATTGATCCCGTTTATCAAGCATCTTCTGACTTTTTAGATGGAATTGCTATTGTAAAAAAAGACGATAAATTTGGAATCATTTCAAAAACTTCCATCCCATACACAGCAACTTCTACAGCTTCCACCGTACTTGTTAACGGTTCTTTTGTAGCTTTTGACGCTTATTCCATCAATGGCAGCAACTACATTAAGCTTCGTGACTTAGCTTACATATTAAACGGAACTGAAAAACAGTTTGAAGTAACCTGGGACAATGATATCAAAGCAATAAACCTAATATCAGGTAAATCCTATACTGCTTCAGGCGGTGAAATGATAATCGGTAATAAAGGCAGCGCCACTGCATACATTTCAAATGCAACCGTTTTTATAAACGGTGTTAGAGTCGATCTGACGGCTTACACAATTAACGGAAACAACTACTTTAAACTTCGCGATCTTGGTAAGGCATTCGACTTTGGCGTAATCTGGGACGGTACTGCCAACACAATTCGCATAGAAACTTCCAGCAATTATACCGAATAAAACAAAACCTCATACATGTAAAAGCAGGGGCCTCAAGCCCCTGCTTTTCACAGAAGTAAAAAATCTAAAATTAATAATCTATGTTTTATTCTTTGTACTTATATTTCTTGAGAATTCCACCAAAAACCAGACATATCATCATTCCCAATATTCCGAGTATGAATATCATCATTCCTGCCCCAGAGCCCTTTCCTGAACCAAACACGGTAACCAAAATGCTTTCCTTAGGAAGGCTTTCAATGAATGGTTCAAATACCATATCTATCATCCAGCCGCCGAAAAAATATCCAATGGGAATGGTGAAAAACTGCAGTGTATTCCGGCATGAATAGACTCTGCCTTGCATCTCTGTGGGTATTGTTGTTCTTATAATAACATCCAGGTTGGCACTCATCAACGGGATAGGCAAATATCCCAATATCTGTGCAATACACCATGCAATCGGAGTTCTTGCTAAAGGCATTAGAAAATTATCCGTCGTCAGAGAAAACAGCATCGTAATTACGATAAGACGTATCCGATCTTTAGGTGGAGGCAAAACAGATACTATCAAACTACCGGCAAGCATAGCTATTCCGGCAAAGGAAGTGACAATTCCTAAAATTGCCTCTCCGCCGTTCTTTCTTGGCAAGATAAATGCAGGAAGCGCTGCATCAAAAGTAGATGCAACCAGATTAACTCCCGCCAAAAACAAGATCAACATCAGCACCATCCTGTTTTGATTCAGGCATTTAAGGCCAGCCTTTACAGACTCAATTAATGTTTCATCTTCTTCTCTAGCAGATGCCTTTACAGGAGGAATATTTACAAACAACAGCAAGGCTGAAAACGCAACAAAAAAAGTTATTAAATCCACTACTATCACTACATCCATGCCACCAAGCGCATAAAGAGATGTAGCAAGCATCGGGTGCAAAATAGTAATCAGTGATCCGGAAAAAGATCTAAGAGCACTCGTCTTCTGATAATATTTTTTTGGCGTAATCAGCGTGTTAGCGACATTACTTGCCGGACTCTGTACCGTGTTCATCAAACCGTTTACTGCATTTAGTACATACAAATGCCATGTGCGCAGTAAGCCTGTTTTAAGAAGAATAAACACCGATATGGTACAAAGAGCTGCAAAAGTATCGCAGACCAGCATAGTCTTTTTCTTGTTCCATTTGTCGGATAGAGCACCGGCAAAAATACTCATTATGATGTACGGAACATAGGAACAAATAGCCAGTAATGCTGTTTGCAGAGCTGATCCTGTTTCCTGAAACAGCCAAAGTGTCAATGCAAAGTTCGTCATTGCACTACCAAGCTGTGATAACCCTTGTGTACTCCACAAAATGTAAAAATCTTTTAACTCATATATTCTATTTTTCATTTTGACTTTGCTCCTTTGATTTATTTTATATCAAATGCGCAAAGTCTGAGGATAATAAATACATTATTGCTCCATGCAGTATCCTCAAACCTTGCATGGAGCTTCTGCAATTGCCAGAATCATATTGCTCACCTTCCGATAGTATTCGAAACTGAATAATACCGTTCCATCTCTAACATCCAGTTTTCAGCATTAATCTGATGTTCATCAAATTACTGCTATAAAACTATTATATCAGTATTTCACCCCATCGACAATAAAAACAGTCACTTAACCCTTCAAAAGGATTTGCAGACAAGTTTCAACCTTTCTCCTGTAACAGCAGGAACTCAAAAATGTTCGTTATCCATGAGCTGGTTTCAGCCGCTGTAACATATCAATGGGATACAAATAAAAGTAAAACCATAATCGTATGATCAATTTTCATCCTATCCTGGCTTCTCCAATCATCAGATAATTTCTGGCACGAGAAATCTCTTCCGAAATTCCAGAAACCGTCTTTATTTCTTTTCTCTATCAGGCGGCTTAGTTCTTCTTCAAATTCTTTTTTGAAACATGAAAATTGGGAAAGGAGAAAATATACCTTATACAGTTCGGAAAAATTGTTATTAAAACCTTGATTCAATACAACACTGGTATAACCTACTGTTTTTCCACTATGGTGCAGCCACCTTAAGTAATTTTGCTTTAATTCGTCGCTTATTTCTGCTTGCATGTTGCTGAATAACTCAATAACATAGATTGAATTGAGTCCTATATAACTTCCGTCAATACAACATCCCAATAATTCTTTCGATATTTTGTTTGCTCTGTCTTTGTTATACTCGCCATCTGCAAATGCTTCCTTCAAAATAGTATGCCAGCAATTGAATACTTTGAAATACTCCTTACAATCTGAACCGAATATTGAGAGTTTGGAAGCTACAAACAGAGGTTGAGCAGGCCTGTACCATTTATTCCTTTCAAAACCGTCCGGCCATTCAATTTCATTTTTCAATATCTTCTCCATATAATCGCACAGTTTGTCTACCAATAAATTTCCACGTTGGATATCCAACATCTTAATTGAATCAATAGCTATTTCTGTGGTAGGAAATTTCTGCTTTATTTTTGAGTCTCGGGAATGAAACCTTCCAAAGCCTCCGTCATCAAGCTGGTTTGATTTCAATAATTCAACCCACTTACTGTTATAAAATTCCTCAAAAAGTTCCGGGTTAATTTCTTGCTTCAGTATTCTTTTTATTCTGTATCTAACTGCAGCACAAGGGGATAACTCCTGAATTCGATCGATTACTTGAAATATACTCATAACATGCTTCCTTTCCAAAATCATTTGGCAGTCATACACTTATTTGCCCATTTCCAAACAGACCATGTCTTAAAAAAACTGCCAGGAGACCCCGTATTTATCCTTGCACAATCCAAGCTCTCTGCCTAAGGCACCTCACCGAAAGCTTCTTTCGAAAACAGTCTATCTCCTTCAGAGCCTTACAGTTTCTATTTAGTCTTTTTTAGCGGTTTTGAACTGTCCCCTGCTCTATATAAGTTTATTAATCCCATTGTAAGCTTTATTACCATCTCAGCCATATGGCGGGCAGATTCTTTCATGTCCCCGTCCAACCATTTTTGGATAACACCAACACATCCGGTTATTGTAAACAAATAAACATATTCTGCTTCTTCCTTGGTAACCTTGCTATTATCGGTCAACTCATTTATGAGCCTGTCGTATACAAGCATCATTACCCTCTTTTGGAAATTCAAGCCTCCACGCTCACTTAACAGAAGTTTGCACACTTTTGCATTTTCCTTTATGTACTCGAAGATCTTCTCCGCCAGCAACATAGCGTCATTTTGATTATTTTTTTCATCCAGTTCTCCAAGATGCTCCTTTATATTTTCAAGAAATTCATCCTCTATCTTCCGAAGCAAATCATACTGATCACTATAGTGTACATAAAAAGTTGCACGATTGATGTCGGCATTTTCGCAAATCTCCTTGACAGTAATTCGGGAAATATCTTTTTTTTCAAGTAAATTTATAAAGCTTTCCTTTATCACCATTCTGGTATACTTGACCCTTCTATCCATTTTATTGCCTTTCAATGTTTACCCTCCAATTTTAGAAATTATGTAGAATATTAAGCATTTTAGGTATTTATGTTTAACAACTGACATATACTAACTAACTGTCTGTTGTATTTTATTCACAATGTCATTAAACTATATATGTAACTATTTGTCAACACTGTGTATATTAAATAAGGAGGAGCATATGGAAAAAATCTTTCGCTCAATTACCGAACACAGAAAAATCGTATTATCAGCGTTTTTAATAGCCGCAATACTATGTGCTGCTCTTTCATTGCTGGTTCAGGTTAATTACAACATGGTGGATTATTTGCCCAAGGACGCACAATCCACCACCGCTATAAAAATAATTGAGGATGAGTTTGAAGGCGAGTTTCCCAATGCAAAGGTAATGCTCTCAAACGTATCAATAACTGAAGCTTTGGAGTACAAGGAAAAAATATCGGCAATAGACGGAGTTGCATCTGTGACCTGGCTTGACGATATAATAGGTTTGAATATCATAAAAAGCACACCTCTTGAATTTTTGGATCCCTCTATAGTAAAAAATTATTATTATGACAATAACGCATTGATGACTTTATCCGTCGAAAGCGGAAAAGAAGGCGAAGTTTCTGATGCGGTTTATGAACTGATAGGTGAAACCAATGCTGCGGCGGGAGAAGCTTTCAGTACTGCAAAAATGCAAGAAATGTCGGTATCAGAGGTTTTAAATGCAGTAGCAATACTGCTTCCGATTATTGTAATCATACTGATAATCTCCACTACCTCGTGGATAGAACCGTTATTGTTTTTATTGACCACAGGAATTGCAGTAATTATCAATATGGGAACAAATATCATTTACAGCGAAATATCCTTTATAACACTTACAGTCAGCCCTATTTTGCAACTTGCAGTATCTATGGACTATGCCATATTTTTGCTTCATAGCTTTAGTGATTTCCGTTCCGATCATGAACCCCAAGAGGCAATGATACTTGCCATGAAACAGTCTTTTTCTACCGTTGCCGCTAGTGCCGCAACAACGGTAATAGGCTTTGCAGCATTGATATTTATGCGTTTTGGCATTGGTGCTGACTTAGGACTTAACCTGTTTAAAGGTGTTGCTCTTAGCTTTATTTCAGTTATGGTATTCCTTCCTGCTGTCACTCTTTTATGCCACAATGCTATTGACAAGACCAGACATATAAAGCTCATCCCCAGCTTTAAAAAAGCTGGAAATGTGTTAATGAAACTAAGAATCCCTTTTTTCATACTTGCCCTGATGATTGTAGTACCTGCTTTTCTTGCTCAATCCAATACTGAATTTTTATATGGGACAGGCGCCGTTACAAACGCCTCCCGGCTCGGAAAAGACGCCTCGATCATTAAAGAAAAATTCGGTGAGGAAAATATGCTCGCATTGCTGGTGCCAAAAGAAGATCCGGGTAAAGAAATCGAGCTTTGCGATGCACTCAATAAAATTCCCAATGTAAAAAGCGTTGTATCTTATGTTACAGCCGTAGGATCAGAAATACCTCGTGAATTTGTTCCTGAAGATGCCGTACAACAGTTTTACTCCGAAAACTATTCGCGGATAATTATTTATACGGACACGGAAGAAGAAAGCCAGGATACCTTTGACACTATCCAGGCTGTCATCGATACAGCAGCAAAGTATTATGACACTCATTATCTGGCAGGGCAAAGTGCCACACTGTTTGACATGAAAAATGTTGTCTCAATAGACACCGGTATTGTAAACCTGCTGGCTATAATAGGCATATTCATTGTCTTGCTGGTTACATTTCGTTCTCTGAGCCTTCCGTTTCTATTACTGTTTACAATCGAAACGGCAATTTGGATCAATCTGTCTTTTCCATACTTTTCAGGGAATGCTTTAAGCTTTATAGGGTACCTGATAATAAGCACGGTTCAGCTTGGGGCCACAGTAGACTATGCGATACTGTTCACCAACACTTATTTATACAACAGAAAAACCCTTGACAAAAAAGATGCCATGAGATTGACAACAGAAGACAACCTGACTTCCGTCTTAACATCTGCCGGAATTCTCGCCACCGCAGGATTTGCATTGGCATATACTTCAAGCAACTCCATTATATCCGATCTTGGAACACTGCTTGGAAGAGGAACGCTGCTGTCCCTTGCCATGGTATCCCTTGTACTGCCGGCTTTGCTCGTACTTTTCGACGGAATCATTCAAAAAACAACCCTAAACCTGAAAAGTCGGTTGCAAAAGGATACATAATAATGACATTCATTTTAAATAATCAATTATAAGGAGTGAGTTAATTAATGAAAAAGATTCTTTCTATTGTATTGATCTTTGCATTTTTATTGATATATGTTATTCCGTCATCGGCAAATAATACTCCCTCGCCAAAAGAGGAGGTTGTTTACGGTATTCTCAATATCGACGGAAGTGTCAAAAATCTCTATGTAGTAAATATCTTTACATCCGGAAACATCACCGATTACGGCCATTATTCCGAAATACGGAATTTGACTAATTCTGAAAAAATAAATAGAAACGGTGATGAAATAACAATAAACACCAAAGCTGACAGGTTTTATTATCAGGGAACACTCGAAAACAGAGAACTTCCATGGGATATTGCAATAAAATACTTCCTGGACGGTAAAGAAATTTCCGGAAAAGACCTTGGCGGGAAAAGTGGTGCTTTAAAAATCAATGTGTCTGTAAAGCAGAATAAAAATGCCAACAGCATCTTTTTCAACATCTATGCACTTCAAATTACCATATCCCTTGATAACAAGTTATGTTCCGGCATAAAAGCCGAAAATGCCACCATAGCCGAAGCAGGAAATAAAAAGCAACTGGCATACACTGTTTTACCGGGTAACAGCGCTGATATTGTCGTTACAGCAGATGTTCACGATTTTGAAATGGAACCGGTAACAATAAACGGTATCAAACTTGCCCTGGACATAAACATTGACAACAGCATATTCAACGAACAGATTTCCGAACTTGCCAATGCCATAAAAGGCCTCGATGACGGTACTTCCGAATTACTTAACGGTATCAACAGCCTTTCGGACGGAATGCAAAAATATATTAACGGGATGAAAGCATTCAAAGACGGTCTTGGCCAACTTTCCGACGGTGCCGGCAAGCTGGAAGCAGGAGCATCGCAAATAAAAGGGGGTTTGTCCGAATTAACAAAACAAAACGACTTAATATTAACCGGTGCAATGGCAATTCAACAATCCACCTTTGATTACGTCAATTCACAACTTGGCAGCATGGGACTGGAATTCCCAGCTCTCACACCTGAAAACTACAGCGCAATATTGTCATCAGTTCCTCAGCTTAGTTCTGTCAAAAAACAATTGGACGGAGTGGTTCAGTTTACTCAAGGACTTAAAAGCTACATGGATGGAGTCTCACAGATAGACAGCGGTATTTCGGATTTATCAAAGGGAATATCGGAGTTTAAGCTTTCCACCTCAAAAATATCTTCATCGGCAAATGAGCTTTACAACGCAGGAGCAGAGCTGAATGCAGGAATAAAAAAGTTCCGCGACGGGCTTGCCTCATATAAGGCAGGAACAAACAAACTCAGAGAAGGTACCTCCAACATAGATTCAGAAATAGAAAATAAGGTTGATGAAATACTTTCCGGCATTTTCGGTAATGACAATAAAGTAGCTTCCTTTGTGTCCGATAAAAATACCAATGTCACCGCTGTTCAATTTGTATTAAAGACAGAACCCGTAAACGCACCTGAAATTAAGGAACCTTCAGTTCCGAAATCTGTTAGGCTTAATTTCTGGCAAAGACTTTTAAAACTTTTTGGACTGTATAAAGAATAATACAAAAGCATGCAGGAATACTCATATTCTTCATAGTAAAATGTAATATATAACTAAAAATTCGCCATAAAAAAGATTTTCACATGAATAATTTACTAGAAAACTATTAATAATGAAAAGGCTAGTATTGTATTAATTATAATATACAGATGCAGTATTTAGCCTATATATGATATTTTCGCCGCGAAAACGGTAAAATTTAGTTATCAGAGAAGATTAGTTAACAAATATAAATAAAAATAATGAATGGATCGATGATTATAATGAATAGGAGTTGCACAGGTATTTCTGTTAAACAAGCTTTAGAGGATAATTTGACAAAAAATGAGTTAGATGTGCAAAAGGCTAAAATTACCAGGTACAGAAGAAGATAAAACAGGTGGCTCAAATTAAATAAATTGATGGAGGCTTCCCATGAATAAAAAAACAGATTTTATAGTAGGAATGATATTTGCAATTGCTACTTTAATTCTTATTGTATTATTTCTGACCAACGATACTTTTTTCAATTGGGCTTTTGAAAGACACCATAATATATTAAGCTGGTATATTAGGCCGTTATTTATAATACCAATGGTTATATTTGCATTTAAGAAAAGTTTTACCGGCATATTTGCATCTATTTTTGCACTTTTTACAAGTATGTTCTGGTTCCCTGCACCGGACGTGAAAAATCCTCAGGTTTTAGAATTTTTAGCTTTTGAAATGGATTACCTTAAGGGTACATGGACCGCTCAAAAAATAGTGATAAGTCTTGCAGTACCGCTATTTTTCTTTATGCTTCTTACAGCAGCATGGAAAAGAAACTGGAAATGGCTTTTGAGTGTCATCATAGGAGCAGCTGTTCTTAAATTTCTTTGGAGTATTGCATTTGGCGGAGAAGCAGGCATGTCTATTTTAAAACCTGCATTATTTGGCTTGATACTTTGTATTGCTGGACTAAGCTATTTTTTTAGAAAGTATCGTCATGCAGACAAAAATTAACAATTGCTCAAATAAAGCCTCTATGCCCTCTTCGTTAAATATATCAACAGCACTGCGGTATATTCCGCCTGATATAATCACACAGAATCTCACATCATTCAGAAAATAATGTATTAAGCAAAGTCCGAGAATGGACTATTTTCATAATCATTCTCTTGCTAAATCTTAATGTTCACTCATTTTTAATATCCTTAATACTTTTCTCCAATATTTCTGCTGCAGGATCAAACCAACAACCGTTAAAGAATTCTATCCTGCCTATCGCAGTTTAAAGAATTTTCAGAATCGATTGGAAGTTTAGCAAACACTTTTAATTTGTGCTTTCCGGCAGTTTCATCAATATGGCTGTCTCCGAAAATTTTGTGCTTCTTACCGCAATCCGGACTTCTATAAGTAGGACATATTTTCCACCAAAGCAATAACAGGAATATACATTTCCGGTTTTAACATGCAAACAATATTCTTTATTATCTCAACCTTTTTTATAACATTGCAAAATATACTCCTGTTTTTTCAAACTTCATTACAATATATTTTTCTTACTCACCATGCCGATATATCTATTGCTATAGAACAAAGAACTGCTCCTTGTTCTAAAGTACATTAGATCACATACTTTCTCGAATATACATCAAAATACTTGGCATAGGTTTCATTTTTCAATTGTTTTAAGCTATCAAGATATTCATGTGTATCAAAGGAATCCGATTCCAATGCAATCATTGCAACAGCTATATTGGAACAGTGATCCGCTATACGCTCGTAATTGTTCAAAATATCGTTGAATATAAAACCGGAACTGATGGAACAGAAGCCTTTTTTCAGTCTTTGAATATGGTGGAGCTTCAGTTCTTCGCACAGATAGTCAATCAACTCTTCCAATGGTTCAATTTTCTCTGCAAGCTGCAAATCATTATTAATAAAAGAGTCAATTGCCATCGTAACAATCTCTGCGACTGCATTCTCAACTACACACAGCTCATTCTTGGCATCGTCTGAAAATACAACTTTCTTTTCATAAATTTCTTTTGCTACCTCAGCAAGATTGACCGCATGATCGGAAATTCGCTCAAAGTCGTTAATTGTATGCAAAAACTTTCCGGTGCGTTCATTTTGTTCGTCATTCATTTCCTTACCTGTAATTTTTAAAAGATATGTTCCGAGCTTGTCCTCATATCGGTCTACTACATTTTCAATTAACTGTATACGTTCATAATTCTCCTTTGAGAAGCTATGAATCAGTCCAAATGACAGGAATAGATTTTCTTTTGCCTTGGCGGCCATATCATTAATAGCATCATGGCATTGCTCGAGAGCAAGTGATGGATGATCTACAAATCGCTCTTCCAGCGGTTTCAAAGGCATGTCCTCAACGCTTTTTTCCTCACTGGAGCGAACAAGCCAGCTGGAGAGGGACTCAAGCTGTCTGTAAAGAGGAAATAGGGTTGTAACCACCACAAACCGATAGATGCTGTTGAGCGTTGCTACAGTTGTCATTGTCATAGTTTCCCCAATAAAAGAAAAATTCAAAAAAGCGTTAAGTCCGTAGAACACCGTTGCGCAGAGAATAACTCCAATGGAATTGCTGGTAAGGTAAGCCAATGCAGTACGCTTCCCATCTGTGGTTGCGCCTATGGCAGACAATAAAACCGGAACAGAAGCTCCTATAGAGATGCCCATGATAAGAGGAAGAGCCATATCAAACCGAACAGTTCCAGTCATGGCCAATGCCTGTAAAATTCCTACAGCAGCAGAAGCACTTTGCAGAATGCTGGTAAAGATAATACCCACAAGAATACCCAAAAAAGGATTTGAGAATTCCGTAAGAATGTTGATAAATCTCTCATTATCTCTTAATGGCATCACGGCACCGCTCATAACAGACATACCGAACATCAAAACCACAAACCCAAGAAGCACATTGCTCAGATGTTTTTTATAGTGTTCTTTTGAGAACATACGAAAATAGATACCAATCAACGCCGTAATACAAGTTAACGTGTCAGTGGAAAACAGCATGAGCCAACCGGAACCCGCATCGATTCCAGACAAGCATATAATCCATCCGGTAATACTGGTGCCGAAACTCGCACCAAGTACTATCGGAATAGCTTGTCTGACTTTCATAATGCCTGAATTTACAAACCCAACAACCATGACCGAAGTTGCTGAAGAAGATTGAATTACTGTGGTTATTCCTATTCCGAATAGTAGTCCTTTTAACGGAGTCCCCGTGAGCTTGTACAGAATTACCTCAAGTTTATTTCCGGCTACCTGTTTTAAACCTTCTCCCATCAATGTCATACCAAACAGGAACAAAGCTACACCGGTAATCAATTCTATAATATTTGATATATTCATATGATCTCCTTCCTTATAAAACACCAAATCCGTAAATCTACCAAATTGCCGGCATCAAAACCGATACCGGTATTCGAATACCTTTTCTCTGATCTGTTTTTTATTTTTAAACATACTGATATACTGTCTAATCTTCCAATTCAGGTTATTTAATTTTATATTTTAAGACTGAAACCAAATTGTATATACTCTGAATTTTATCAGAAGATTTCATATCAATTGAATTTGAGTATGACGCATGCAATGAATTTTTGTTTATAAAATTATATATTCAAGAGCCTACTTAATAGAAGTTCGTAACATTTCTTAATATTTCGTCGTAATCATCCTGTAAAAGTTAATATCTATAAAATAAATTGTCTTATATCGAAATTCATTCAAATAGGCATATCATTGCTCCATGCAATATCCTCAAACCTTGCATGGAGCTTCTGCAATTGCCAGAATCATTTTACTCACCTTCCATTTGCATTTCAATCCGGTTTCATCTCTAATATCTATTTTAAAGCCTTTTAGCATTAACCAAAATAATTGCTCCAAAACTATTATATCAGTAACTCTTCTTATCGACAACAATATCGGTAACTTAACCCTTTCAAATAAACTACAGGTAAGTTCTACCCTTCAGCCGCTGCCGCAGCAGCTCAAAAATATTAGTTGTCAATGGGCTTTTTTTATTCACAGTAATATAATAATAAAACCATATTAGTGGAACACAAACAGAAGTAAACCGACAATAGTATGATCAATTTTCATCCTATCCCGTTTTCTCGAATCATACTATAATTTTTGACGTGAAAAATTCTTTCCATATCTTGTTTGCTCTGTCCTTGTTATATTATCTGTATACAAAGGCTTCCTTCTACAACTTTCCAAAAATCAGCAACACTGTGTTTATATCTCCAGACATCGTGATTTTTAGGTATATCAGAACTGTGGACTTAATAAAGAAGAGATAAGTCCTTTCATATAGGAAACCAAATCTTCTATACCATTTTCAAGATTAATCTGAATAGCTTTTATAGTAAGTACCCCGTCATTTTTGGGAATATTTATGTCACATAATAAAGCCTTATCTTCAGTTGCTCCCAACATTTTAGGGTATACAAGTACTATTTGGTTGCAGTTGTATCTTATACTGTAAGCCAACATCTGATAAATATCATTCTGAGATAAGCTTATATTTCCTTCATCACTAAAAGCTTCCTTATACTTGGCATCAAAGATCATAAGAACATCATCGTTCCTAACCAAACTTATATCAGGTATGAGAAGGAAGCTGTTATGCCCGTTCATTGTACCAAGATAGCGAAATGGTTTTTGATATTGAACGTTAAAATCCGGGAAGGCCGCATCGTTAAGCAATTTATAGACCATATATTCAAAAAGCTTGTTCACCGGGACCAGGAAGCTGAATGTAGACTCATCACCCTTATTTAAATTCACCGATGAGTTGTTATAAAACATCTTTGCCATATTAAAAACTGTCTTGTACTGATGATTCAAACGTGTAAAAACAACCTGATCCCATATATTACCTGTCAGCTTTATCTGATCGACATCTTCAAGCCACAGTAATGCCTGTCTTAGCTTAATTTTATTTTCTTTAACAGTAGTTCTGTTAAGTAGATTAAAAATAACAGTTTTAAATATGCGATTCATCAGAATGTTCTCTGTGAACTGCTCATATTCCAGCAAATGAAGATGATGCCTGTAGCTGTTCCTTTTTATATTTCCTGTAAAATTTATCTTACCTCTGATGAATGGCTCATTTTCAGTAACCGGACTATAACTTCTGTTAATGTCTTTTTTGAAAAGTAACAACAATTCATTGGCAAATATTCCAATCAGCAGTTCAAGTATATCGCCCTTATACAGCCCGGTATTCTGAGGCGCAGAAATATGCTTCACATGAATAAATTCGGTAAACACAAGCATCTTAACCAGTATTTCGAAAGCTTTGTCGAACAAACTTTCATCCTGTACTCTTCGTGCTATTTTGGGATAAATTAGCAGCCTTGTTTTATTCATTTGTATAAATCCGGTATAATGGTTAACAAGCAGTTTTCCATCAGCTTGCAATATAAGGTTGCTGTCGCCTATCAAATCTCTGATCGCCAAAATATCTTGCTTTTCCTGCTCGTTAAGCACACATTTTGTTTGCGTTCCTTCAAATACCTTAATAATTCTTGTTCTATCCATTGTTCTTCACCGAATATATGGCCATTATTTCTTTTTCAAACTCAGACGGTTCATTGCCGTTATTTGCCATTCTTAAAAATCTGACATTCCCGTTATTGTCAAAAAATTTTGTTCCAACTATCTTAGCAAGCGCCGGTATATCATTGTAAAAGTATTCTGCAAGCAAAGGCAGTATCTTATAATACCATGTCTGATAAAGGCCTTTGAGTGAATCAATCCCCATAAAATATGCATGGCCTATACGGTGATCCCTGTCATATAGTTCAACAATCTTATTGTTAATTGCGTCCATTAGCTTTGTCAAGTCGATACGGTCATTTATAATAGGATTGTTATCATTTTTAGCCAATATTGAAGAATCCGGCTCTATTTCAACAAAGGTAAATCTTCTTCTCAATGCAGTATCAATAGCCGCAATTGATCGGTCTGCCGTATTCATTGTCCCTATAATGTAGAGATTAGCAGGCACCCTGAACGATTTTTTTGAATAGGGCAGAATAGCATCTTTCCCGCGCTTGTCCTGCTCTATCAATGTAATTAGCTCTCCGAAAATTTTTGAAATGTTGCCTCTGTTGATTTCATCGATAACCATATAGTAAGGCTTTATTTGGTGTTTATCCTCCTCATCCTGCCGGTTAGCCGAACTCTTTTCTATCATATCTACCACATCAGATACTGTCATTCTTGATAATTTATAAACAGTTTTTAAAGTCAGTGTAGTGTTATTGTTATACTTTTTAATATCTATGGGGTAATTAAGGTTCTTTAGCCAAACCACTTTCCGGCGGTGTGCATATTTATCTGCATTTATATGAAAATACTCTGAATTAACTATTCCTATCTGCCGTATAGTCTCAGGACTGTTGTAAACCAGCACAACATCTCCTGCTTTCATTTCATGGACAAATGAGTATATAGTGTTTGCATTCTGTATCGGCTTTTCTCCATACTTGCTCTCATTGCCAAGCAACCTGAATATATCATCATAATCGGCATCGCTAAGGTCAGTGTCATTGATCCAGTCAATAGCTATTTCATTCTTTTGCAGGCACTCATTATAAATGGCATCCGATTTCTTCTTTTCGCCCAGCGATATCTTCCATATCGTACTGTCTGAACTTATTTGCTCAATATATGCAGCGTTTTCCTTCCTCTTGATCAACTCCTTTTCAGCGTTTATACAAAACTCTTTAAAGATGCCGTTTTCCAACGTGTAAGCAATACTTTCTCCACCTTCACCTAGCACCGGCCTGATACCCTCAATAAACTCTTCATAAGAATATGACTGGTGAAATGTGATATTGCGTACCCTGTTTTCCTCCTTTGCTCTGCGGTAACTGCTTTTCTTATTGTAATAGATCTTTTCGAACGCATCTATGATTTTTTCCGTGGCATAGGTCTTTCCTGTGCCGGGAGGACCGTATAATATCAGATTAGGATTAAAGTTAAGCAATCCTGCAAGCTCACTGTATTCATCATTTGATTCTTCAGTTTCATCATCAGGACCTTCCTGAATTATTGGCTCATCACCCTCGCCAGTTGTACCGGAAGAACGTTTCCTGCCCACAAGCAGATTATCATAAAGTTTGATTGCATCTGATACTTTATAGTATCCAAATTCTTCAAGTTGCTCAATCAGTTCAACGAGGAATTTATATTTTTTCGATGCACCATCCTGAACAGCAAAGTCTTTTAGTTGATGGATTGTATACCTTTCATCCGGTTTATTGCGGTCTTTGTACAAAGCATTCAGTTCTTCGTAAAGCTCAAACTGTCCTTGATTAAACCGTTGGATTTGTTGGATTTTTAACTCATCTTTATCGGATATAAGCACTCTAATGTCGCCATTTTTGTATTCCACATCAGCTTTCTCTAGCGCAACATATATGTTTATTACACCAGTTTCAAAGTCAATGTCCTCAGGCTCCGGACAGTCTTTCCTTGTTTTAATCGGTATAAAGCCCAGGTTCTTGACACTCTTTGTAACCTTGTTTACGAGATTCAAATCGTGCACAAAATATTTATAACGTGTAAAATCATTAGTTACACTGACATCTTCATATTTCTTTATCTCCTCGAAAAGCAGAACCCCATCATCATGAGGATTTACGGCATTTTTCATTTGAGTATATTCTTTTGCTCTCCAAAGCCCTATAATCTTACCATTATATGCCGGGAATACATAATCGCCAACCTTAACCCCTCCATACCAGACGCCCCCCTCTGCACCGGCTGAATAATACTTTTTCTCAATCTGCTCCGGGTACTTGGTACTGAACTTACCTAAAAAAATTCGAGCCATAATGTATACCTCCCGATATGATTATATACTGTCTTACGCAAACAAATATAGATTCATTGAATTCAAAATGACTTAAGTGGCTTCACGATCCGGTTTTCCAACTCAGTATCATCCGTTATGCTGACCAGTGACAGACAGAAAATTGAGGCTATTTGTATATGATCACAGCCTACGGGTTTTACATCATAAACGGTTCCATCAAAAGCATGCCCGTCCTTGTATTTTTCATCTTCCCATTCAAAACAAAGTCTCCACAGATCCCAATGATCCCGTTTACTCAAATCACTATAGATAATTTTACCTACGGAAATAATTGGCTCGTTAATTTGCCAATTTACCGTTCAGTTTTGCCTGGATCATAATCATCACATCCAATCTTTATCATGGCATTATATGTCTTTTTATATACTGCTCTATTTCTTCATCGGACATTTCCGGATACGTTTCCTTCAGCCCTAACCTGATAACATTAATATACTTGACACATGGCTTTCTCTCATACACAACGAACGAATGAGTGAATGTTTTAACGGGAATACCATCGACTTCGCCCAGGCAAAGGATTTTGTCATACCAACTTTCGCCTTCCTGCTTTTGAATGTCCATAAACTGGTCATATGTTATCTTATATATTTTGCCAAGAGTCATCATCGAATCGTTCCTTTCAGGATCCAAAAATGCGACTCCTCCATTTTCCCACTTGTGTGATTTCTTGCCGAAATACAATTTATGCGGTATAGCGAACGGTCTTTCATCCAAGGGATCTGATTTATCTTTGCATCCATTGTAGTGAGCACCGTTAAATCTGCATTCACCGCCTTTAATATAGTGCATGAACCTTTCCTTAAGTATGTTTGAGCCATAGCAAGCATACCATACATATTTTTCACTCATATATATAACACAACCTCCTTTCCACAGCTGTTGTGCATAATTCAACTTATCGGTAATGTCATAACGTTTTGTGATATAGTTGATATAATGGTATAATTAAAAGAGCTTCCTGCTTAATTTAACATGTTTTCAATTCCGGTAGGATACCGGTTTTCAGTCTGCTGAACTCTCTTTTACCAGATTTCCTCTGCCATAATCAGATATCCTATGTTATTCTATCTAATTTATACATAGCTTTTATTATTTATGAATAAATAGAAGACGGCAATAATTTCGCATATTAAATTTTTGCACTCATTGATGCAATTATAAATTATATTTATCTTTAACAGATATTCTTTCGATATAACTTCCATCAGTATTACATAGGCATCCCCTGTCTATCAACTGTGTCAACTATCATAGTCTTTTTACACAGATAAAATCATTTGGAATTTTTGTGGAACAAGAGATTTTGACTGTTAAAAATATCAACAAACTCTTCACGGCTTATAACGCCATATAGATTCGCTGCTGCCATTGCATAAGAATTGAGTAGTTTCCGAATAGCAGCTTTTCCTTTTGGGCAACATACAATGTCCGACGCGCAGTTATACTGCTTAAATATTTCCATTGCATTTCTTTTGCCTATATGATTCTGTTTCCTTTCTTTTCATTAATTTTTATTATATCACAGTTCTTCATCGGTTATTACATAATTTACATTTTTATTGGGTAAAACCAATTACTTAAAGAAAAGTAGAATGGAATGAAACCGGCCTGTAAATAAACATAACACTTCCTTATATATAGACATAATACAATTTTGAGTTGAAATAATAAGATTAATTGTAAAATTAAATGCAACAGGTAAAATGTAGTAAAAAAATTAACAACCATAGTGAGAAATCATGTATGATTTAGGTGTCCAATCCAAACATACAGGAGGTTCTCAACTATGGTTATCA
>Ga0134090_1000472_pt1 | contig 34997 bp, 38 predicted proteins | sample 1_4taG_FD_94453 | JGI IMG/M metagenome (GOLD analysis project Ga0134090, IMG submission 94453) | Switchgrass degrading microbial communities from high solid loading bioreactors in New Hampshire, USA - 1_4_20_6_A1 metaG | ecosystem: Engineered > Bioreactor > Semi-continuous > Anaerobic >...
ACAGCCTGGAAGCGCTGCAGCTTGTGTTTGAGCATGAACTTTGCCATGTGATTGAGTTTATTCATTATAAAAGATCCAACTGTAAAGGGAAAAGGTTCAAGGCTTTGGCAAACAACCTGTTCGGACATACCGAGAGCTGGCATAAACTGCCCACCAATAAGCAAATTGCAAACCAAAGGCTGGGGTTGAAAATTGGCGATGCCGTTGAGTTTGAATATAAGGGCAGGAGCCTGAAAGGTTTTATTTCAAATATCAATAAGAGGGCTACGGTTATGGTGAGGGACTCCAGGGGTCCTCTGATTGACAGAAAGGGTAACAGGTATTCCAGGTACTATGTGCCTTTAACGCGGCTATGCGCCAAAAAGTAAACCCATAAGAATATTGCCGTCAGGGCGAAGAAAATTAAGAATGGCTGGATGGAAAAACAGGAGAGACTGTTTACCGATCCTGAAGCACATAACGTTCTATGGCCAGGGCCGCCCCGTCCTCGTAATGTGGAGATGTGACGGCTCTGGCGGCAAGTTTAACTTCATCCGGGGCATTTCCCATTGCGACTCCGAAACCGGCAACCCTGAGCATGGGGATATCATTGCCACTGTCTCCGATTGCGAAAGTCTGGGAAGGGTCGATATCCAGCAGGCGGCAGACTGTCAAGAGACCGTTTGCCTTGGTCGCATCCCTGTGTGTGATTTCCATGCTGTTATCTCCGGACCAGACAGCTGAAATCGTCAGACGTGACAAAAGCTTTTCGGTTTTTTCCTTAAGTTCGTCAGGGATATAAGGCAGGTTCACCTTTTCAAAAAACCTGGCGCCGGTCATGCAAAAGGCTTTTAAATCATCCACTTCACATCCCCAGTTTTCCAGGACATACCCCACATGGAAAGGCCGGGTGCCAAGAGAACGCAGGGTATCCCAGTCTTCCCTGGTCAAGTAGAGCGTGCCGGCAGAGGATAGCTCTATGGTTAAATATAACTCCCGTGCGATCTCCAGAATAGGGAGAACGTCTGAACCGGACATGTAGTGGGAGTAAAGCAGTTCTCCGCCCGGCAGGCGGCGGACTTCGCTGCCATTGCATAATACGATCAGGTTTGCCCAGGCTTCTCCCTGAAGCACCGTTGGAGGCAAAATATTAAATTGACGTCCGGTTACAGGCGTAACGGCTATACCCCTTCGGTGGGCTTCAGAAAGCGCGGCAGCCAAACGGGGAGAAAAAGAGATCTGGTCATTCTGGAGTGCTGTTCCGTCAAGATCCATCGCAATCATTCTGAACTTCATACTAATTGCTTCCTCCATGATGTCATAAGGCATACAGGTATTTTTATAAAATGTACATGGCATCGCCGACCTATTTATCTTCAATAGAGTATAACATGGAAATAAAAATGCAGTCCACGGTTTCACATCCGCGGACCGCACAGGACTGGGGAAAGCTTAGTTCCGGGTAAGGACAAATCGTTCTCCGTTGCGAATACTGTTTACAATCAGGAGATAGCCTTCCTTCACTTTTCCGATGACGTTTACCCGTGGATCTGCCGGAAGAGATGAACGGATCAGCTGTATTTCACCGGAGTAACGTCCATAGTTTTCGTTATCGATAGTAATGCTTCCCGGAACTCTTTCCGTGCATTTACCCGGCGCGATTTTCCTGCCAAAGCAGGAGTACGTCCTTGATTCGGCAAAACGCACCATCCAGGAGGGAGAATCGGGACGACAGGTAAAGATCCTTCCGTAAAGACTGCTGTACTCCTCGTCCAATTCAGCGGGGATCTCCAGCACGCCGTCATCGAAGAAACGGTTTATGCGCATGAGTTCCCGTTCACTGATGCCCGGATCGCCCACAAAAATGCCATCCACGTCAAAGTTAAGGTACAGATCGGCAAAACATGAGGACGGGGGGAGTCCCCGGTGCCGTTCCAGAGTAGGCAGCCCTTCATGGATGGGTCCTCGCAGGTTTATATCACCCGGAATGAATGCAAGGACCTTTAACCCGGCTTCCCGTAGCTCCCGGGTCCGTGAACGGAAAAATTCATCATCCAGCCCGGTTTCCGGCCGGGGATAAAAATTATGCATTGCCATGACCAGGCTTCCTGCCGAGGCGATTTTTTTCGCCGATTCGGCGGAAACAGTGGAAGCATTCAGTACAACAGGCATCTTGCGGGCAATTTCGATGATTTCATCGTCGGATAATCCGTAATCCACCCTTAAAGCCCACAGTCCAAGACGTTCGGCAAGCCGGACCAGGTCAGGTTCATTGAACTGATCCACAGTTTTGGCAGAAACGTCTGCTATGATACGGAACCCGGAGCCTGACAGCATGCGGCACATGTTCTCCGCAAGGCGGCAGTAGTCAGGCCTGAACTCCTCGCTGATGTGCAGGGAGAGAAAGACCGGAGTACCGCCGCCCGAGCGGAGAAGCGTACTTCGCTGATTTTCAAACGATGAAAGATAAACTGAAAAACCTATACTATCAAACATTTGCCACATCCTGACTCTTTATTCCCAGGGTTGTTATTATAAAGCCCATGATATAGGAGATTACCAGGCCCATGAAGTAATACAGCATCATGGCGGGAGTCTGCATAAGCGGGATCGCTACCAGTCCTGAAGGACCCCAGGCATTGGCGGCAACACCCATCAGCATTACGAACGCGCCGCCAAAACCGGCCCCAAGGCCTGCGGTAACGAAAGGCTTGCCAAGCGGGAGGGTGACACCATATATGAGCGGTTCGCCGACGCCAAGGAAGCCTGCGGGCAATGCGCCGATGATTGTCTTTTGCAAACGTACGTTTTTGACTCTGCGTGCCATGATATAGATGGCGATGGCAGCGCCAACCTGGCCTGCACCTGCCATTGCAAGAACGGGGAAGAGGGTCACGCCGCCCATTTCAGTAAGCTGGATCGAATATATGGGAATCAGTCCGTGATGGAGTCCAAGCAGTACCATGGGCAGGAATACTGCAGAAAGTATGTAGCCCGAAATGACTGATACTACAGGGTTGGATGAGTTTATAATAAATGACAGCAACCATACCAATGCGTCAGAAATCCACCCGGTGACAGGCATCAGAACAAATACGTACAGGGAGCCCACAGTAAGGATCGTAAGCAGTGGAGTAAGGATCAGGTCCAGTACATCGGGAACGCGTTTGCGAATGAAGTTTTCAACCTTCGCAAGGATCCACACGCCGATAATGATACCGATTATACCGCCTTTACCGGTAGTCAGAATGGATTTGAGCGGTGTCTCTGCGTTGTAAAGCCCCAGTACAGTCGATATGGTAACTATCTGGGAACCAATGGAGATACCCCCGATCATTCCACCCAGTGCAGGAGTTGCGCCAAACTGCTTGGCTGCGTTAATGCCGGTATAAATAGCGAAGTAGCTCAGGAATGAGGCGCCGAACAGTGAGAACAGGTTCTGAATTACAAAAATAGCTCCTTTGCCGGATGCTATTGCTTCCGGGAAAAGCTGACCCAAAAGGCTTGCGATACCGTTGAACAATCCTGCTGCTATGATGGCCGGTATCATGGGTATAAAAATGCTGGCGATGGTGCGGAGAGCTTGTTTTATCGGAGAATCCTTCTGGGTGGATTTAATAGCTTCCTTGTTCGCTCTCCAGTCGATTTCTGCGTCTACGCCCTTAAGTCCGGCTTCGGTTACGAAAATGTCATAGACTTTTCGGGATTTTCCGGGGCCAAGAACTACTTGCAAAGGAGAGCCTTCAACTATACCCAGAATGCCTTCGGTTGCCTTGAGTTCGGTTATCTTTGCTACAGAGGGGTCTTTCAGTTCGATACGAAGACGGGTCATACAGTTGGCGACACTGATCACATTATCTTTGCCGCCGACCAGTTCCAAGATCTTGTTGGAAAGTTCCTGATTTGTCATTGCACACACCTCAACTTTTCATAATATTTATTTTCAAAGGCCCTGCCCATTCAGGACCAAAAAGCCGGCATATGCTGTTTGCTGGATGTCAACATTCCGATGCTGCGTAAAATCAGCGGATAGCCTTCCGTACGTGGCCCCGGGCGCGATTTAAGCGTTCCCTTGCCTCTTCTGCCGAACAGTTTGCCAAAATCATTGTGATAGCTGTTTTTACACTGCCCTCAGCCTCAGTTATCTTTGCCCTGGCTGTGGCATGGTCTATTCCGGTAGCTTCCATTACTATTTTTTCAGCCCTTACACAAAGCTTTTCATTTGAAGGCACCACATCGACCATCAGGTTCTGATAGGCCTTGCCTATACCTACCATTGCGGCAGTTGAAATCATGTTCAGAATAAGCTTCTGCGCGGTACCTGCTTTCAGGCGGGTTGAACCCGTAAGCACCTCGGGACCTACCACGGCTTCAATTGCAAGATCTGCCACTTTGCTTATCTCCGAATCCTTGTTGCATGAAATGGCAACAGTACGGCAGCCTGTTTCCCTTGCATAAGTCAGTCCGCCTATCACATACGGGGTACGTCCGCTGGCGGCGATACCTATAACCAGGTCATTGGGACAGAGGTTATAAGCTGCAAGGTCTTCCTTACCCTGTTCGAGATTGTCTTCCGCTCCTTCCACCGCCTTTATGAAAGCCTTTTCGCCACCGGCAATAAGACCTACGATAAGATCTGGCGAAACGCCAAAAGTAGGTGGGCACTCGGCAGCATCCAGTACGCCAAGCCGTCCGCTTGTACCGGCGCCGATGTAAAATACGCGCCCTCCGGCCTTTAGGGATGAGATTGCCCATTCTACAGCCTGGGCGATCTGTGGCAGGAGGGTACTGATAACCTGAGGTACTTTTGCGTCTTCCCGGTTCATTACCGTAACCACTTCAAGAGGGGACATTATATCCAGGTCCATGGTGTCGGGATTACGGGCTTCTGTTGTTAATTTCTGAAGATCCATGCTCAATTGAGTTGCTCCCTTCATACCAAAGCGGTTAATTGAATAATTCTTGTGCAAACCGTGTCCTTCCGTCCGAAACAATACAGATAGCTGCTTCAGGTATCAACTTTAGCTCTGGCTTAATCGTATTAAACTATTTCATTTGCGTCAATTAATTGAATAAAATATGGTACTTTGTTTCATCGGTTGATAATTTTGAGCTTAATTCTTAGTAATATTGTGGAACAAATTATTTTCATATTTATTAAAACTGTGCAATATGCATAATAGTGAAACAAAGTTCCATAACTTTAATTTGACTAATGAAATAAAGTTTAGTATACTGAATTTTACAATCAAGCAAACTATGAACCTGTATATTAGTCTTTTTACCGTCCGAACCAATCATGATTAACTTTAGCTCGTTTTGGGTATTGTCTGCTGACAGTCGATTACCTTTAAAGGAGTTGAATATCTGATGAATTTATTCAAGTCGTTTTTTCCCCGAAAACCAGCGAAAGAAGAAAACGTATCTTCAGAATTTTGCGAGACCATTGCAAGCCCGGTGACAGGAAAAGTTATTCCCGTCGAGGATGTTTCTGATCAGACATTTGCCGATAAGGTCCTTGGTGACGGGATCGCCGTGGAGCCCACGGAAGGTAAGGTATATTCACCCGTTGACGGAGAGATCAGCAGCCTGATAGACACATTTCATGCTGTAGGCATTACATCTGCCGGAGGCGCGGAAATCCTTATCCATGTGGGAAAAGATACCGTTGAACTTAAAGGCCGGTATTTTAAATCCCATGTTGAGGAAGGACAGAAAGTGAAGAAGGGGGATCTTCTTCTGGAGTTCGATCCCGGATCAATACGAGCCTCCGGCTTTGAACTTACCACTCCTGTTGTGATAAGCAATTATGACGAGTTTATAATAGAAAAAACCAGCAAGAATTATGTAACCTATGGCGATGTCCTGATGATTCTTAAGAAAAATGAATAATTCTCCTGATTGTTTTGCGGTTATCAAAGGTAAACGAAGGCGAGGTTATGATCATGAAAGAGTTTCAATACACAATAAAAGATCCCAACGGACTTCATGCAAGACCAGCAGGCCTGCTGGTAAAGGAAGCGCAGAAATATCAAAGCTCGGTAAAGATAACGAAGGGGGAGAAAAGTGCGGATCTTAAACGTCTTTTTGCTGTTATGGGCCTGAACGTCAAATGCGGAGATACTGTTACAATCACAGCAGACGGACCGGATGAAGATCAGGCTATGAATACACTGAAGGAGTTTTTCATGTCTAACTTTTAGGAAAGGCGGTCTGGCCAATGATAATACTTCATGGTGAAGGTGTGTCCCGGGGATTGGCGTTCGGAAGGCTCCGCTTTCTTAAGAGAGATGACAGGCCATTTCCAAAACTGGAGATATCAGATCCTGAGGCTGAGATCCTGCGTTTTGAAAAATCCCGGAATGAAGCGATAGAGCAGCTTGAGCAGCTTTATAATGAGACAAAAAACATTCTTGGGGAGGATCAGGCTTTCCTTTTCAAAACACACCAAATGATGCTGGAGGACCAGGACTTTTGCGAATCGGTCAATGCGATCATCCGCTCAGAGAAAGCAAACGCAGAGTATGCCGTAGACAGGACAGCTTTGCAGTTCTCAGAGATGTTTGCCCAAATGGACGACGAATATTTGAAAGAAAGGGCATCTGACGTCATGGATGTATCCAGGCGGGTTATTCGCATCCTAACAGGAAAAGCCGGGGAAGACTTTGCATGGACGGAGCCTGTGATCATAGCGGCGGACGATTTGGCGCCCAGTGAAACTGCCCGTTTGGATACCAGCAGGGTTCTTGCCTTTATTACTTCCAGGGGGTCGTCTAACTCACATACCGCCATCTTTGCCCGTACTTTGGAAATCCCAGCGGTAGTAGGACTGGGAGAGTGTTTATTGGAGGAGTATGAGGGCAAGGAGGTTTTCGTGGACGGAGAAGCGGGTGAAGTTTATCTGGAGGCTGATCAGGACACATTCGCGGAACTTCAGCGCAGGATGACGGCCGAACATGATCGGAAAAAATACCTGGAACAGTTCCGGGGACGTAAAGTATACTCTCCCGATGGCCGCCGCGTACTCCTGTGCGCCAATATCGGTTCTCCAAAAGATCTTACGGCCGTGCAGGCAAACGATGCGGACGGCATCGGCCTTTTCCGAAGCGAATTCCTTTACCTTGGCCGCAGCAGCTATCCAACCGAACAGGAGCAGTATGAAGCCTATCGGAAAGTGGCTGAGGCCATGGGGGACAGGATGGTGGTTATCCGCACCCTGGATATTGGAGCTGATAAGCAAGTCGACTATTTCCAACTGCCAAAAGATGAGAATCCGGCCATGGGCATGCGGGGAATAAGAATCTGCCTTACCCAGCCGGACATCTTCAAGACCCAGCTCCGGGCTTTGTACCGGGCTGCCGCCCACGGGAATATTGCAATAATGTTCCCGATGATCACTTCGGTAAACGAGGTACGAAAAATCAAGGAAATATGCGCACAGGTACGGTCCGAACTTAAGGCGGAGGGTGAACCTTTCTGTGAAAAAACCCAATTGGGAATCATGATTGAGACCCCTGCCGCTGCTGTCATCAGTGACCAGCTGGCAACTGAGGTGGACTTTTTCAGCATTGGCACCAATGACCTGACACAATACACGCTTGCCGTGGACAGACAGAATGCTGCTGTCAAACCATTCCTGGAACCTCATCATGAAGCTGTTTTGCGTCTTATAAGGATGACGGTGGAAAACGCCCGCAAGGCCGGAATTTGGGTAGGCATCTGCGGGGAACTGGCAGCGGATATCAGCCTTGCGAAAAGCTTTATAGACATGGGTGTGGATGAATTGTCGATGGCGCCGGGCAGTATCCTTGAAGTCAAAGCGAGAATACTGGATGGTTCAGATTTCTGAAATGGGGGTATGGAAGTGAAAAGCGCATTACTATATTTAAGGGAGCAAAAGGAGGCTTTCAGTCCAACGGAGCGTTCCATTGCAGATTTCCTGCTGGAAAACCCGGAGAGGGTAATGGAACTTGGAATCCATGAACTGGCAGAACGGACCTTTTCGTCACCCTCATCCATCATCCGGATGTGTCATCGTATCGGTTACAGAGGTTATAAGGACTTCCGGCGCGCTGTGACCTATGAGCTTGCTGTTAGAAAAAAGAGCAAGGAAGAGGAGAAAAAAGAAATCACTTATTCCGACAGCCTGGAAGATATTATTGAGAAGATAACCTACAAGAACATAATATCGCTGGAAGACACCAAGAACCTGCTGGATGCGGAAACGCTCGGGAAGTGCGTGGAACTGGTTCGCAACTGCCGGACGGTCCTTCTCTTCGGAATGGGGGCATCGCTATGCGCGGCCAGGGATGCATACTTAAAATTCCTGCGGCTTAACAAGCCGTGCGTTGTCAACGACGACTGGCATTCACAATATCTTCAGGCCCGCAACTCTACCAGCCAGGACCTGGGTATAGTGTTTTCATATTCAGGAGAAACCTATGAAGTTATCGAATGTATGAAAACCATGAAAGAGAACAGGACTCCGATCATTGCGATCACACGCTGCGTTGCTTCGCCGGTTGCCGAACTGGCTGATTATAAGCTTTATACCGCCGCCAATGAATCCACTTTCCGAAGCGGCGCCATGTCATCCCGGATATCACAACTGAATATTATCGATATACTCTATACTGCCTTTGCCAACAGTGAATATGAATACAGTCTGGAGCAGCTTGCAAAAACACATATCAGAAAGCCTGCTTCCATTAAAAAACAGTCGGAGGAAGGTACATAATAAAAGCCGTTGCCCTAAGGCAGAGGCTTTTTATATATTGACATATCAACGAATAAAAAAATATAAATTGATTATTACTGTAAAATTATGAGATAATAAATACAATATAATCATTATCAAAGTCCGGCTTTATATGAAATGGGGTAGATGATGAAAGGTTTACGCTGGCACCGTTTCGTATTCAGAGCATTACAGATATTCCTTGGTCCGATCCTGAAACGAAAGCTTAACTATCATTATGAAAAAGCGAAACCTTCAGGTCGTCCATACATAATACTGGCAAATCACAATACCGATTATGATCCATTTCTTATCGGTATGGCTTTTCCTGACCATACTTACTTTGTCGCAAGCGAACATATTTTCAGGTGGGGACTGGTAAGCAAAATCATCCATTTTATGGTTGCGCCTATTCCCCGGGTCAAGGGAACGACGGAGATATACACGGCAAGGGAGATCCTGAAGAGACTCAAAGCCGGGGCAAATGTCTGTATGTTCGCAGAAGGAAACCGTTCATTCAGCGGAGAGACAGAAAGGATTTTTCCCGCTACGGGAAAACTCATAAAAAGAAGCGGAGTCAACCTTATAACCTTCCGGTTTGAAGGAGGATATTTCACCAGTCCGCGCTGGTCGAAAACCCTGCGCAAAGGCATAATGAAGGGCAGGGTAGTTAGGGAATATACCGTTGAGGAACTGAAGAAGATGACCTGGGAAGAAATCAATTCCGCTATTCAGAACGATTTGTATGTTAACGAGTATGAAGAGCAGAAGAAGAATCCGGTGGAATACAAAGGCAAAAGGCTTGCCGAGTATCTTGAAACAGCATTGTTTTTGTGCCCGAAATGCAATGGGATAGATACGCTGAAAAGCAAGGATGACAGGTTGTTCTGCAAATGCGGTCTTGATCTAAAATATAACACTTACGGTTATTTTGTTTCAAATAACGATGAAAAGCCGCCTTTCGAAACTGTCCTGGACTGGTGCAGGTATCAGGACGGGTATATAAGAGATAACCTAAACAGGATCAGGAATATGTCTCCTGACGAGCCTATATATACTGATGCCGATCAGACTTTGTGGAAGGCGGATTGGGGCAAAAACCGCATAATCGGGAAAGGAACCCTTGCCATGTACAATAACCGCCTGGTCTTTAAATCCGATGATAAAGAATTTGTGTTTGAGCTAAAGGACATAACGGATCTGCAGATCATAGAACAGACGGTTATAGCCTTTGCGACACACGACAGGCAGGCATATGAAATCAAGTGCGATTATCCGAGAAACGCATTGAAATATCGTGAGTTGATAAAATACCTGAAAGAAGGAATCGTAACCTGATACAGAGGAGAGGATGTCATGGATTTTTCGGCTGAAAATACTGGCTTATGGAACTTTATGATCCAGGTTGGTATACTTGCAGGTATCATGCTGCTGGCCAATGTCCTGGTCCGTAAATTAAAATTCATTCGCAATGCCATGATCCCAACGGCAGTTTTGGGTGGTTTTATTGCCCTGTTCCTGAGAGAGACGAACATCCTTCCGATGGATCTTGAGTTCCTGGAGAAGGTCACCTATCATACTATCGGGATTGGATTTATTGCCTTGTCTCTCAGGGTCCCGGAAAAATACGATGAGCGTGAGAAGAATAACCTCGCAGGACTGAAAAGCGGGGCGCTGATAGTAAGCACATACCTGGTCCAGGGAATCATTGGTCTGATAATTTCAATCGTGCTTGCTTATACCGTTATGCCTGACTTTTTCAAGGCTGCGGGAATATTACTGCCTATGGGATATGGCCAGGGACCAGGCCAGGCCAATAATGTCGGTTCAACTTATGAACAGCTTGGTTTTAGAGGAGGTCAGTCCTTCGGGCTTTCGATTGCCGCGGCAGGCTTTGTCTGCGCATGTGTCGTCGGCATATTCTACATTAACGTTATAAACAGGCGAAAAAATATAAAAAGGAAAGAAACGGCTTATGTTTCAGGTTCGCTGACAGTAGAGGATTTTCAGAGCGAAAACGAGATCCCCATATCAGAGTCAGTTGACAGGCTTTCGGTCCAGTTCGCGCTCATCCTGATAATATATCTTGCCACTTACCTGTTATCGCTCGGTGCGACAAGCTTATTGGCGGCAATTGCCCCCGGACTTTCAAAAAGTCTTTCTCCTATAATCTGGGGATTCAATTTCATCATAGGTTCAGTTTTGGCTATAGGCTTAAGATTAGGCTTCAACGTTTTGACAAAGGCAAAAATAATGACACGCCAGTATCCCAACAATTACCTGTTGTCAAGAATATCAGGCCTGTCATTTGACTTTATGACTATCTCGGGAATCGCTTCCATTGAATTTAAAAAACTGGAGGGTTTATGGCTTCCCTTCGGATTAATGGCTGTCCTTGGAGGAATAGCGACCTATTACTACCTGAAATGGATGTGTAGAAAAATATATCCAGGTTATGAACACGAAGGCATGGTCTCGATGTACGGCATGCTCACCGGAACTATAAGTTCCGGAGTGGTACTGCTCAGAGAAATTGATCCTTCCTTTAAAACGCCGGCGGCAAATAATTTGCTGACAGGCAGCAGCTTTGCCATTGTTCTCGGAGCGCCCATGCTGATCTTCATTGGACTTGCGCCTGAATCCGATCTTATGCTTTTTGTTACACTGGGCCTTCTTTTCGTGTACCTGGTTCCGCTTTTGCTCATCATGCTTAAGGCTAACCGGAAGAAACCGGCCGAGTGATATAATCCTGATGACTTGATTCACTAACCATAGCCTATAGATTATAATATATAAAAAACTGGTCGGAGAGTGGAAATACAAATGAAGCTTAACCTTACTGTCGAAGATCTTAATTCGCTTACTTTCAGCCAAAAACAAGCCCTCAATTCCCTTTGGGTCCCTGCTAAGTATGACAGGGCTGTCGCATCAGTGTGCACAGACGCTGAAAATGACGTCTATGAATACCTGGAGTTTGTTGTCGGCGATATAATTGTAACCCCGGGCAGCACAAGGATAACCCTTGAAAGGCTCAAGAAACCCGAAGAATTTGTTGTTGCTGATGAAGAGCCCCTTCCTGAGGAAGATGAGGAGCTTTCAGCCGGTGAGATTGAGATGCGGGAAGAAGAATTCCCGGAAATCCCATTTGAAACGAGCGATTACTTTTTAAAGGACGAATGTCTCCCATTGCTCAATATAGGTCAGCTGATCGAACTTCTGCGAAACACGAGAGCGGGGCATGACGGGTTCACCATTGAAATACCGCCTGCAGGCGGGCTGGATTCCTTTAAGGGTTTTGCGATTAGCGACCGGTACGGTGAAGTCGACCGCAACGAAGAGCTTATCGATCTTCTGTTCAATGTGCTGAAGGAACAGCTATGATGGTTACATATATGTGAGGTTTTTGTGAGGTTTTATTATAAAAACAGCCACCCTCGAATATTGAGAGTGGCTGTTTTTTTGGCGTGCCAGAGATGATTCGAACACCCGACCGACGGATTAGAAGTCCGTTGCTCTATCCAGCTGAGCTACTGGCACATGTTTTTGAGACTTTACTATTATACAAACGCTTTATTTCTTTGTCAAGAATGTTCTGTCAAGAGAGTTTCGGCGGTTGAATCCGCTCTTTCAGCCTTCGCCTGAAGACTGCTGTCCATTAATCAGACTTTTGATCTTCTCTATTATCATGGAACTGGCCACTTCGTTCAGCCCGCCCTTCGGCACGATGATGTCCGCGTGTTTCTTGCTGGGCTCCACAAAAGCTTCGTGCATGGGTTTTACGGTGTTGAAGTATTGCGCCACAACCGAATCAATGTTCCTGCCGCGCTCATGGATATCACGCATAAGTCTTCTTGCGAACCTGATGTCCGAATCGGTGTCCACGAAAACTTTGATGTCCATAAGATCAAGCAGTTCTGCGCAGTTGAACAGCAATATGCCTTCCAGGATTATGACCGGCCTTGGTTCCACCGTTATAGTTTCCTTAAGCCTTTTGAACTCGATGAAGGAATAAACGGGCCTGTTGATAGGCTTATTGTTTTTAAGATCCCTGATCTGGCTGATCATAAGATCTGTATCAAAACTGTTCGGATGGTCGTAATTTATCTTTTTCCGTTCTTCAAAAGGCAGGTCGTCAAAGGATTTGTAATAATAATCCTGGGAGATCACAACGGCATCAGGGCCGAAGTAATCCTTTACTATGTTTGCAAGCGTTGTTTTCCCGGATCCGGTGCCTCCCGCGATCCCGACGGTTACGATACTGCTCATACGGATAACCCCATTGCTGCGTTAATTACTGTCGATTTATTATACCAAGCGGGATAAGGATTATCAATATCAGCAGAAAGAACCAGGCTGCGCGAAAATGTGGATAGTCATTTTCCGCGCAGCCTGGCAGCGGTTTATTTCTATACGGGAACAGCCTTTCTCAATGCCTGGTCAAGGTCATAGATAAGGTCCTCAACATCCTCGATTCCAATCGAGAGCCTGATCTGGTCGGGGGTCACACCAGCCTGTCTCTGTTCCTCTTCGCTGAGCTGCGAATGGGTTGTGGATGCGGGATGGATTACGAGGGATTTGGCGTCGGCGACATTGGCAAGCAGTGAGAACAGCTCAAGGCTGCCTATAAACTTTTTGGCGGCTTCGACTCCGCCCTTAATGCCAAATGCGAAGATGGATCCGCAGCCCTTCGGCATGTATTTCTGAGCCAGCGGATAGTACTTGCTGCTCTTAAGCCCGGGATAATTCACCCATGAAACGGCAGGATGATTTTCAAGGAACTCCGCGATCTTCTGGGCGTTCGAGACATGTTTCTGCACGCGAAGAGATAGCGTCTCAAGCCCCTGGAGCAGCAGGAAGGAATTGAATGGGCTTATGCAGGCTCCGGTATCCCTGAGAAGCTGGACCCTGACTTTCAATATGTAAGCAAGGGGACCGAATGCTTCTACGTACCTTAATCCGTGATAGGATGGATCAGGCTCGGTAAGGCCGGGGAACCTGCCGCTATTTGCCCAGTCAAATTTACCGGAGTCAACTATCACGCCTCCGATAGAAGTGCCGTGTCCTCCGATGAATTTCGTTGCAGAGTGGACGACGATATCAGCGCCGAACTCGATAGGCCTGATAAGGTACGGAGTTCCGAAGGTATTGTCGACTATAAGGGGGAGACCGTTTTCATGGGCAATTTGGGCTACTTTTTCGATGTCGGTGAGATTTGTTCCGGGATTACCTATTGTTTCGATGTATATAGCCTTAGTCTTGTCGGTTATCGCCTTTCTGAAGTTTTCAGGATCGTCCGGGTCAACAAAAATCGTATTTACGCCAAGTTTGGGCAATGTGATGGAAAACAGGTTGTAAGTTCCTCCATACAAAGTGCTTGCCGAAACGATCTCGTCACCGGCTCCGGCGATATTGAGGATCGCGTAGGTTATGGCAGCAGATCCTGACGCAACGGCAAGCGCTCCCACGCCGCCCTCAAGGGCTGCCATTCTCTGCTCAAACACATCGGTCGTCGGGTTCATGATCCTCGTGTATATGTTTCCGAATTCTTTAAGCGCAAACAGGTTAGCTGCGTGGTCAGTGTCGTTGAAAACATAGGATGTCGTCTGGTAGATGGGGACAGCCCTCGAACCGGTGGTCGGATCGGGTTTCTGTCCGGCATGGACCTGCAAAGTGTCGAATTTGAACTTCCTTTCACTCATACCTTTGATCCTCCTCAAATATAGTATTCTAAGCCCGTTTTGCTGGCTGGGATACTATTGCAGGATTTTACAAGGTCCGCGATCGTTATGGAATTTATGACCTCGTAGATCCCGGTTTTTATCTTCTCCCAGAGGATACGGGTAACACACTTTTCATAACGGCTGCAGGAGTGTTCTTTTTTCCCGAGAATACAGGCTGTGGGGGCAAGAGGCCCTTCAAGCGATGTCAGAACGTCTCCGACAGTTATTTCCGATGGGGCTTTGGCCAGGATATATCCGCCGCGGGAACCCCTGACGCTTTTAACTATCCCTGCCCGCCTTAATACAACAAAGATCTGAAGTATATACTCCTCGGGCAGCCGGCATCTTTCCGCTATGTTTTTTATGGTTTCCGGCTGACCGGAGCCGTGGAGCGCCAGGTCAACCAAGGCATGAAGGCCGTATCTGCCTTTCGTTGATATTTGCATATTACATGACCCCGGTATTTTGCTATTTTAATATTTTAACTGCTCCAACTGGCTCAGGTCGTATGGTGTTTCCTGGTATACATAGTAGTTCAGCCAGTTTGAGAAAAGCAGGTTGGCATGGCTTCTCCAGGTAACGACAGGGATATTCGAGGGATCATCCCCGGGGAAGTAATTCTTTGGGATCTTTATATCCAGGCCTTTTGCAATATCCCTTTCATACTCGCTTTTCAAAGTGTCCCTGTCATATTCGGAATGGCCTGTAACGAATACCTGGCGTCCGCCCCTGGTTTTTATAATGTATATTCCTGCTTCTTCCGAATCCGAAAGGATATCAAGCTCGCTGACTTTTTCCACGTCTTCCCGCTTTATCTCGGTATGCCGTGAATGGGGGGCGTAGAAATATTCATCGAATCCGCGCAGGAGCATGGTGTTAGGTTTGCATATCCGGTGCCTGAAAACGCCGAAGATCTTTTCATTCAGTGGATATTTCCTGATGCCGTAATGATAGTAAAGCCCGGCCTGGGCGCCCCAGCAGATGTGGAATGTGGAATAAACATTCTTTTTGCTCCACTCCATTATATCGACCAGCTCATTCCAGTAAGTGACCTCCTCAAATTCCATCAGCTCGACAGGAGCGCCGGTGATTATAAGGCCGTCGAATTTTTCATTCCTAACATCATCAAAGTACTTATAAAACTTTGTCAGATGCTCGGGAGGAGTATTTTTGGAAGTATGGGTCCTGGGATGCAGCAGTTCCACCTCAACCTGCAGGGGAGTATTGCCGATAAGGCGAAGAAGCTGAGTCTCGGTCACGATCTTCGTGGGCATAAGGTTAAGAATGGCGATCCTCAGGGGCCTTATATCCTGGTGTATTGCCCGCTGCTCTGTCATAACGAAGATATTTTCATTGTTCAGAGTTTCTTTTGCTGGAAGGTCATCCGGTATTTTAATCGGCATATCAGATCCTCCGTATAAAAAAGAATAACCTTGAATTCCTATAGATTTACTCATGTATAATTATCGTATATTGTAGGATATTATAACACATATATGTAAAATGTGAAGAGATAAAAATAATTTTTTTCATCTGTCACTTCAGGATGAGTCACATAACATTCCCGGCGCTTCCGTATGTTAATGCATATGCTGTGCGTGGAAACAACATGAAAAATATGGTATTATAGAAATACCCCTTTACAAAATCCCTCCATCAGCTGGAATACCATGGTGATAATCAATGACAGAGCCGGATAAAATCCTGAACAATATTGCAGAGACTTTTAAGACGCTTTGCGGGAATAAAGAGCTGTTTGAAAGGATAGTGGAGGAGTTTCCCTATCCCATCCAGGTTCATGATACCGAAGGAACATCCGTATATATCAACAAGGCTCTGATGAAAGAATATAACCTTACGGATCCCTCCATGGTTATCGGTAAATACAATATATTTAAGGACCCCAGTATTATTGCCATGGATTACATTCCTGAAATCAGACGGGTATTCAGGGGAGAGACCGCTTATTTTTACGATATAAGAGTACCCCTCGAAGATATTATCCGGAGGTACGGCATAAAAGACCTGGATACAATAGCCATATACCAGGACATAACGATTTTCCCTATAAAAAATAACGAAAACAGGGTGGTCTGTATTGCCGCGCTCCTTATCAACAGGCGTGTTTACAGAGGCAAGGAGGAAATCGAAAAGGCCAAGGAGTACCTTGAAACCCATTGGCTTGAGAAGTTCGATCTGGGTGCGACGGCCAAGGTTGCCTGCCTGAGCAGGGCACATTTTATAAAGCTGTTTAAAAGGCATACCGGCATGACGCCTTATGATTATTATTTGAATTACAAAATCGACAGGTTAAAGGAGAAACTGCTGGATCCCAATCTTTCCATCATCCAGGCTTTCGCTGCCTGTAACATGAACAATAACGGGCATACTGCCGGGCTTTTCAAAAACAAGACCGGGTTCAGACCGTCCGAATACAGAAAAATATTAAAGAAATCTTCTTAAAACACTTTCTGTACTTTTTTCAATAATACCTTTTATATCCATTCAGCCATAAAACCATTATAGTATTACAGATAAGAGGGCATTTCTGCGATATGTTTACATTTCCGAAAAAGGCAATGGTAAATCATATAATGAACTGACAATGGATTATAAATAATGAACTGCATATAGTATTGTTAATTACTCCCCCTAATCAAATTGCCATACTATGACTGTTGTGTTAGTATAAAAAATGGTACGCATAGTATGGCGAATTTCTTTTCAGAAAAGGAGAATAGCTTATGAAGTTTTCCGAAATGCCTTATAAAAGACCTGATATCGAGGCCGTGACAGAAAAGGTCAATGCCATCATAGCCAGGATCAATAACGCTAAATCCGCCGATGAGCAGCTTGAAGCCCACAGGGACTTTACCGGTCTTTTCAAAAACATTGATACAATGGGCACTTTGGCTTATGTCAGGCATACCATGAACACCGAAGATGAGTTCTATGACAAGGAAAAAGAATTCTTTGACGAGAACGAGCCAATATTGCAAAATTTAAGGTTCGCTTTTTATAAAGCTTTCACTGCTTCAAGGTTCAGAAAGGAACTGGAAGAGAAACTGGGATCGGTGCTATTTAAAAACGCGGAACTTGAGCTCAAATCATTCGATCCTGCCATAATACCCGAACTGCAGGAGGAAAACAGGCTCGTTACCGAGTATGTTAAGCTGATGGCATCGGCACAGATAGAATATGACGGCAAAAAGCTGAACCTGTCGCAGCTTGGGTATTACATGGAATCGCCTGACCGTAATGTCAGGAAAGAAGTGTTCAGGAAGCGCACTGAATTCTTCCTTGAAAACAGCGAGAAATTCGATGAGATCTTTGACAAGCTGGTAAAGGTCCGCACCGCGATGGCCAGGAAGCTTGGTTTCAGGGACTTTGTCGAACTTGGCTACCTGCGTATGACAAGAAACTGCTACGGCCCCGACGAAGTGGCTTCGTTCAGGGAAGAAGTAAAGAAGCATTTCGTTCCTCTCACGCTGAAGATTGAAGAAAAGAGAAAAGAGATGCTGGGGCTTGACAAGGTGACTTTCATTGATCTGCCGCTGTATTTCAGGGAAGGCAATCCGAAACCCCAGGGAACACCCGAGTATATTTTTGAATCGGGCAAGAAGATGTATGATGAATTATCGGAAGAAACAAGGGAATTCTTCCGTTTCATGCTGGACAATGAACTGCTGGACTGCCTGACCAGGAAAGGAAAGGCTCCGGGCGGATATATGACATTCATACACGATTATAAATCTCCATTCATTTTTGCCAATTTCAACGGGACCAGCGGCGATATAGACGTGCTGACCCATGAAGCGGGGCATGCCCTCAACGGGTACCTTGCGAGGAATATCGGGATCCTGGAGTACCTGAGCCCGACATACGAAGCCTGCGAAGTCCACTCCATGAGCATGGAGTTCTTTACCATGCCGTGGATGAAACTGTTCTTCGGGGACAAGACCGAGAAATATAAATACATGCATTTTGCTTCGGCCCTTACATTTGTGCCATACGGCTGCGAAGTGGACGAGTTCCAGCATATCGTTTACAGGAATCCCGACATGACGCCCCGGGAACGCAAGGAACTTTGGATGCGCCTTGAGAACGAGTACAGGCCGTATATTGATTACGAGGATGACGAATTCTTCGGAAAGGGCGGCCGTTGGCAGGCCCAGACCCATATCTATAAAACACCGTTCTATTATATCGACTATTGCCTGGCCCAGACCTGCGCGCTTCAGTTCAGGTTCCTGATGGACGAAGACTTCAGGTCGGCCTGGGAAAAATACCTTGACTTCAGCAAGAAGGCAGGAACGATGACTTTCACCGATCTTCTGAAAACCTCGGGACTGCGTTCTCCTTTCGAAAAAGGCTATATTAAGGAGATCTGCGAGAAATCCGAAAAAGCGCTTGAAGCAATGAAAACAGAAAAATAAGGGCAGACAGGGGACGAATCCCCTGTCTGTTTTTCTTAACGGGTCAAACACGGCACTGTGCGAAAACCGATAAGCTCGCTGCAGGCTACATCCGCTGTAATCAGTTTCGTACAGTCTGGCGATGAGATGGTTTTTGCGCTCACGATTATTGGGTATATATTAAATTAAGTTTTTATTCTTACATGGACGGAGAGGAAAAGGGTATGGAAAAAGCCAAATCTTCGGGGAAAAAGAAGAAGAAACTGAGCTCCGTTGAGCTCTCCCTGCTCTGCCACCAAATGGCCCTGGTTTTCCAGTCCGGGGCAAATCCTGTAGAAGGGCTTCCCCTGCTGGCTGAAGATATTTCTCATCCTGAGCTTAAAGCCGCGCTGAAAAGCATATCTGAGAGCATCATCGACGGAATGACGATGTACCAGGCGTTTTCTCTCGACGGAAGCTTTCCTGATTACATGCTCCAGATGATTAAGATAGGCGAGGCGACGGGTACCCTCGATACTGTCATGGAAAACCTGTCGGAATATTATGAGACTGAAGCGGAACTGAATAAACGAATCAGGAACGCAGTTACCTATCCGGCTGTGCTTGCAGTGCTTATGATTGGCGTGATTTGCCTGATGGTGCTCAAAGTGATACCGATGTTCGGAGAGATCGTAGCAGGCCTTGGAGGACAGGTCCCCAAAGAAGCTGCATATCTGTTCCAGTTTACCGCGAACCTTCAGAAGGCGCTTCTTATCATCGCAGCGATCGCAGTGCCGGTCATACTCCTGCTGAGCATCTTTTTCAAAACCCCGTCGGGCAGCAGGATTTTCGACCGTATCAAGGTACATAATCCCATATCAGGCTCGCTGTATAAAAAGATTATTGCCTCAAGATTAGGGCTTGGGCTGAGTCTTACAACAAGAAGCGGCATGCACCTTGTTGACGGTTTCAATATAGTTAAGGGCCTGATGCGGAACAGGTATGTGTCAGCAAAACTTGACGAAGCTTCCCGCAAGATTTCGAAAGGCGAATCATTGTCGGATGCCATCAGGAATACAGGCATATTCCCGGCCATGTTTGTCAAAATGCTAAGGACAGGCGAAAGATCCGGCAACATCGAAGGTATGATCGGGAAAATATCAAGGGTTTACGGAAAGGAAGCCGAAACGTCGCTTCAAAGGTTCAGCAGGCTCATTGAACCGGCGCTTGTATCAGTCTTGTCAGTAGTCCTTGCCGCCTTAATCTTATCAGTGCTTTTGCCGCTTATCAGCATGATGTCTTCTATCGGGTAGGGGGCGATGTTTTGATAAAGAGAGATTTTTCAGGCTGGATCCCGTTTTTGTTTATAGCTGTCATGGTAATAATCGCGCTTTATTCGGTCCTGACCATGGACAAAGTGGTATCCGGGAACAGCGATGCCCAGGCGGCAAGAATAAAAGAGGCAATTGAAATGGCATGCGTCCAGTGCTATGCGATAGAGGGCAGTTATCCGCCGGATCTTGAGTACCTGCGGGACAACTATGGCATCGTGCTCGATCATGACAGGTATTACTATTATTACGAAGTATTCGCATCCAACGTGATGCCTGTGGTGGAGGTCTATGAAAAGGGTTCCTGATATGTCAAGTATCAATATTAAACAGAACAGGGGACGGGTCCTCGTCGAGACCATCGCGGCAATGCTTCTGCTGGTTCTGCTGGGAGTAGGGTGCTTCAGCCTTGCCGCGTCGGCCGTGGGCGCTTATCAAAGGCTTCATGACTCAAAAGTCAATGCTGCGGAGCTCAGGATTGCATGTTCTTTCATAACGACGAAAATACGTCAGTACGACATGACAGGATATCTGGAAGTAAAACCTGATCCGGTCAGCGGGAAAAATGCCCTTGTGATCCACGAACCGATAGACGGCACCATATACGATACATGGATCTTCCATTATGACGGCACCCTTTACGAGGCCATCACACTGGAGAACGAGGATCCGGAAACAGAAATCAGCCAGCCCGTGGCAAGGATCGATTATTTTGATATAAGTTATGACGAAAAAGACCGGGGCATCTGTTTCAGCATTGGAATTGACGGCTACGGGACTTATGACAGTTTTGCAAAACTAAGATCGAATTAGCAGGTGAAACACCGTGAAGAAAAACTCAAAAGGATTTACGCTGGCAGAAATGATAATTGCGCTTTTTGTCCTTGCCATCCTGGCAGTTGGGGCATTAAGGCTTTTTGTCAATGCCCGGACTGTTCACTGGAAAGCGGTTGACCTGGACAGGGCGGTATTTGAAACTAACCGTATGATAGAGGAGTTCCACATAAATGGCAGATCCCTTGATGAAAGGTTTGCCGCATATTATGACGAAGAGTGGAAACCTGCGGAAAAAGACGGTGACTCGGCCTGCTATGCCATATACGGAAGCATGACTCCGCTTTCCGAAAAAGAAAAAGGCCTTTACCATCTGGACCTGAGGGTAGTCAGGCTTAAGCCCTATCCCTTTGAAAAGGAAAATGAGGCGGAGATATATAGCATATCATCAATTATCGAAGATTCGACCATATGGAGTGAAAACCCATGAAAAGCCTGAAATCGGAAAGAGGAAGCTCCACTGTTTTAATATCACTGTTTTTGCTGGCGCTGGTCGTGTTCGCGGCAGCCAGCATAGTTTCTTCTGCGTCCGAGCTCAGGCTTGCGCGCAGGAACGCTGAAACCAACAAGATATATTATTCCCTCGACGCTGAAGGGAAGCGTTTCCTATATAAGGTCAAATCTGCCGTCAGGAAATCCCTTGACAGCTCAGGCGGCGAACCGGAACTTTTTTACCGGTTGCTGGAGAACAGCCTTGATCAAGACATCATATACAGGAAAAATCCCGATGGCTTGACAATAACGGCAGAAAGGACAATAATACTCAGGGTGGATTCCTATGACAGGCATCTTGACATAAAGGTATTGATTTCTGCGCCTGACAGGGGAAGCACGGTAAACGACATCTGTTTGGTAACTGAGTGGAAAATGTGGAATGAACCCTTCGAGTATGAAAACACTGTAGATCTCTGGGAAGGAAATCCGTAATGGAACAGGCAAACTATACGATAAAGGACCTTTTGGGAACAGCGATTGAAAAAGGAGCATCGGACCTTCATATAACAGTGGGCGTGCCCCCTCTTATGAAAGTCCGGGGAGAGTTTGAGCATATCGGCGACAGAAACCTCGGCCCCGATGATACCAGGGCGCTTGTCAGGGAACTGTTTGAGGACGAGGAGTCGTTCAATCAATTCTTATCAGTCGGGGATAAGGATTTTTCTCTTTCCATATCCAGGCTGGGACGATTCCGCGTGAACACGTTCATACAAAGGGGATCGCTTGCAGCCGCCATTAGGGTGGTTTTCACCGAACTGCCTGATCCGAAGGAACTCCTGATACCTGATGCGGTTCTAAGGATGCACCAGCTGAACAAGGGGCTTGTGCTCGTTACGGGTCCGACGGGCAGCGGCAAATCGACTACCCTCGCATGTATTATCGACCTCATCAACAGTACGAGGAACTGCCATATACTGACCCTTGAAGAACCTATTGAATTTCTCCACCGCCATAAAATGAGCGTGGTCAACCAGAGAGAGATAGGGGAGGACACGCAGAGTTACGCAAGAGCCCTGAGGGCTGCTCTGAGAGAATCGCCCGATGTAATACTTGTAGGCGAAATGAGGGACCTCGAGACCATATCCATAGCCCTGACCGCGGCCGAAACAGGTCACCTCGTTTTATCGACCCTTCATACCCTTGGGGCTGCCAAGACAATAGACAGGATCATAGACGTGTTCCCGCCCAACCAGCAGCACCAGGTGCGCGTACAGCTTTCGACCGTGCTGAAAGCTGTTATTTCACAGCAGCTTATACCTTCGGAAAAGAAAGGGCAGGTTGCCGCCTTTGAAATAATGATCATGAACAACGCCATACAGAACCTGATACGGGAAAACAAGACCTACCAGATCGACTCGGTGATCCACTCAAGCAGGAAACTGGGCATGCAGAGCATGGACATGAGTATAAGCGAGCTGTACAAACAGGGCTACATTACCCGGGAAGACGCGCTTCTTTATAGCCTTAACCCCGATGTCCTGGCAAAATATCTATAAAAAAACCTGGAGCAAGCGATGGGATATATTTGTGAAGAAGAACTCAGATCGATATACGACGAATTTGAGGGAAAACTGCTTGCCCTCGGATTCAAGCCGGAAATAGCGCTTATAAGGGATTATATGCTAAAAATACGGCTGACGGAGAACGATGCTGAACTGGGCAAGCTTATTGTCGATTACAGTCCGAAAAGGAAGTCTTTTAATCTCCGCAGGGATTCCGACCTTCCGGAGGAACAGTTTGCCCGTATAACCGGCCTGCTCGGAATTACGGCGCAGCAAAAATCCGATAAGAAACCGGAAAAAAAGACGCCGCGGGAAAAAGCGGAATTCCGGCTCAACGTATCGACGCTTTATTATGCGTTTGTCGACGGTTCCTTTATAGACGGCCATACGGGGTATGGAGCCGTTATATTGAAAGGGGACGATATTGTCGCAGAGCTTTCCGGAAGGGTGGATTCCCCTGAAGCTTTCGATTCCCGCCAGGTAGCAGGCGAGATCCGGGCTGTCATCGAGGTCCTGGAATGGTGCAAAGTCCGGGACGTGAAGGAGATTACAATATTTTACGACTTTCAGAACATAGAAAAGTGGGCGACAGGGGAGTTTAAGACCAATACCCCTGTCACCCGGTCATATAAGGAGTACATCGATAACTGCGATATAAAGATCACATGGGTCAAGGTGGAAAGCCATACGGGTATAGAACTTAATGAGAAAGCGGATGCCCTTGCGAAGGAAGGCGCACAGAAACCGCTTACTTCTTATGGATCCACGGAGCCCTGCCTATAAGAGGCTCGTAAAGGTCGTCCTTTATATCAAGTTTCAGCTGTGTCAGTTCCTCGTCCGTAGGCTCGCGGTCCTGGAATTCAACGAAGGGAACATCTTCAATGACTGCAATGGGAGTCTGTTCATCGGCCTCGCCCATGCAAATCACGGCGCTGGCAGCCAGACCGCCTGCAATGTCGATGCGGGTCTGCCTGAGTGTTTTATTGAACAGATCTTTATCTCCTATCTTTATCTTTAAGCTCTTAAAACCGCAATGTGCAATCGCTCTTCCCGTGACTCCCCACCTTAACGGGGTGGTAGCGCTGTCTGTTATTATAACGCCTGCCTGCTGCAGTTTATACCGATCCCTCAGGAAGTTCCAGATCCGGTTGGCCGACTGCTGGGGATTTTTCGGCCACAGGATGAAATAACCGCCGGAATTGGATTCATCGATACCTGCCGAAGGGGCAATGAATCCGTTCTTTATGGTAATATAGACACCGTACCGGCTTTCTTCCCTGGGTATATAACTGTCTGCTTCCGCCTCTACAAGCCTGTCCTTTGATGTACTGTCAGCCGGGAGAACGTTTCCCTCGCAAAGAGAAATAACTTTTGAACTTATCGCCAGAACGCTTCTCTCATTCATTCGATCCACGGATTCGGCGATAATATCTTCTATCTGGCATTCAAAGGGCCTGATTAGCCTGGTTCTTATGGCTGTGACCTTCATTTTGACTGTTCCCCCCGTTTTTCACTGCAAATATATACTATCATATCACAATAAAAAGATAAGGGAACCGCCCCTGACCAATCCTTAACCTTAGCTCAGACTGGTTTAAAAAGCTTCAGCAAGGACTTCAAAATAGCTTTGTGGATGCTTGCACGCAGGACAAACGGCGGGAGCGTCAGTACCCTCGTGAATGTACCCGCAATTACTGCAAATCCACCGCGTTTTCTGCTGCTTGTAAAAAACAGTATTGTTCTTAACATTCTCATACAGAGCCCTGAACCTTTCCTCATGATGCTTCTCGATACCGGCGATGAGCCTGAACGCATTGGCCACCTCGGGGAACCCTTCTTCTTCGGCAACTTTTGCAAAAGCGGGATAGATCACGGCGAACTCCTCATGTTCGCCTTCAATGCCGCCATTCAGGTTATCGAAAGTGTTGCCGGATACGACAGGGTATCCTGCGCTTATGTCAATGTTTATGGGAAGCTGACCCTGGAAGCCTTCCGCGATAAGATTATAGAACACCTTGGCATGTGCTCTTTCATTTTCGGCCGTTTTGATGAAAATGTCCCTGATCTGCCTGTATCCCTCTTTTTCGGCAACTGAGGCCGCGAAATAATACCTGTTCCTGGCCTGTGATTCACCTGCGAAAGCGCGCATGAGATTAACAGCTGTTTCAGTTCCTTCCAATCGTTTCATAAAGCCCTCCCATGTCTTTTTTCTTAAATTATTGGCAGAATATGATTAAAATATAACACGGGATAAAAAATACCCATGACCGTCGGGCGCAGGAGTGTTGTTTCCCTGCATGGCCGGACCGGACATGGGCTTCCGGGAGAGCATATTGGAAGCGAAACAGCTTAGGTAGGCTGCTTCCAACTGTTTACGAATCAATATTAGTATATTATCAGGGGTTTCACATCATACCGGAGCACCAATCGCATATAGGAAATTGGTCCTAATGACGCCGGGAGTGTTTCAAAACTGTTTCTTAACTGTGATGTTTCGTTTGCAGGCTATACATGGGATGAAAAATTGGTATATAATGATATATAATCGTTGTTACAAAAGAAAAATATCGCAGGGGGTCGCTTATGCACGAGAAATCAAGGATTTTGCTGTCTTTTCTTCTTGCCCTGGCATTGCTTTCCCTTATGTTTCCGGGAATTGACGCAAATGCCCAGTCTTATCCCGAGACAGTCAGAGTCGGCCTGTACTTTGGAGACTCGGCTGCCGCCAATGTGTCCTTCATTGCAAAATCTGGCCTTGAAATAGGGTATTACCTCAACGGGTCATTTGTTAAACTCCTGACCGAAGAGGGCGGCAAGCAGGCGATCGTAAGGAAGGATTCGCATTTTATAAAGTCTTCGTCGGGAAGCGTCACAGAGTACGATCCCTACGAGGGTGTCCCATTTGAAGGAGAAACCTTTGGCCCATACCATATCCAGATCGGTGACGCTGCTCCGGACCTTGCCACAGCACAGGGAATCTGCAGCGCATGCAAATCTGCCGGAGTACTTGCATACCCTGTATTTGAAAACGGCTGGTATGTATGGACCGGCTTCTATTCCGACGCCATAAAGGCGAATGAAGAACTTCAGACCATATTGGCGAAACTGCCTGGGGCAAGTCTTAAAGTTATACAACCCTCTGCTTCAAGGATGATAATTTACAACGGTTCTTTTGAACCACGGATGATATTCGGGGCAACAGACGTGAAGCTCGTGGTTAGGCCCAGCGAAGCCAATAACCCAAGGGTACTGTCTGTCAACGGCAAGCAGTACCGCGGCGAGATAGAGCTCCGTAGATTTACCGGCAGCGATATGACCGTTATCAATATTGTAAATATCGAACAGTACCTTTACGGGGTCGTTCCCCTCGAAATCGAGGCCTCGGCACCAAAAGAAGCCCTGAAAGCCCAGGCGGTCGCCGCCAGGACATATACCTACAAATCCATGGGTTCATACAAGAAATGGGATTTCGATGTGACCAACACGGTAGCTTCACAGGTATATGGCGGTTATGACGCTGAAAAAGCATCGTCAAACCAGGCTGTAGACGAAACGAAGGGGAAGAAGGTACTGTATAACGGGCAGCTTGCTTCCATACACTATTTCAGTTCGAGCGGCGGCATGACGGAAGACAGCAAATATGTATGGGGAAACGATGTGCCATACCTGAAGAGCGTGCCCGATCCCTATGAATCCGGGACATCATACAATTATACCTGGTCAAGGACTTTTACAGCCGAACAGATAAAGCTTAAACTGTTTGTCTCCGGCGTGGAGATAGGCGATATAGTCGATATGGTCGCGGAAGAATATACTCCTGCGGGCAGGGTGAAAAAACTTAAGATTATCGGGACAGCGGGAACCATCACGTACACCAATGAAGATATACGAATAATCCTTGGTGACAGCGGGTACCTTCCAAGCAGGATGTTCACCATCAACTCAGGCAGTTCCGGACAGGGATCCACGGTTTTTGTCGTTACCGGCAGCGGAACTGAAACAGTCAGCGTTTCCGGGGCCAAGGCGGTCACATCTTCCGGTACATATGACATCGCGGCAGGTGGTTCTGTGACCGTGATGGGCGCAAACGGACCTGCAGTTATAACGGGTACGGGAAGCAGCAATGTGCCAAAAGGCACGTTCATCCTGACCGGAAGAGGATGGGGCCATGGAGTCGGCATGAGCCAGGAAGGAGCAAAAGGTTTCGCGCTGAAAGGTTATACTTATGACCAGATACTGAAACACTATTTTACAGGCGTTACGGTCGAATAAGAAGAATTGAGGAATTGGCAATGTTATGGATTATCTTGATACTGGCGCTGATCGGGATCGACCAGGCCACCAAGTGGTACGTCCTGGTCAACAGGCTTCAGTTCAACAAGTTTCCCGTTATCAAGGATTTTTTTTACCTGACGTACGTTGAGAACCGGGGGGCTGCATTCGGCATCCTCCAGGATTTCAGGTGGTTCTTTATAATCCTTACCATCGTGGCTGTGGGATTAATGACCTGGTATTTTATAAAGAACAAAAACCGGGTAGCAAGGATGGCGCTTGCCCTGATCATATCCGGGGCGGTCGGCAATTTTATTGACAGGCTTATAAGGGGCTACGTGGTCGATTTTCTCGACTTTTACCCGTTCGGATACGATTTTCCCGTGTTCAACGCGGCAGATATCTGTATAAATGTCGGAGCGTTCCTTTTTATCATATACATCGTTTTTATCTACAGAGAACCAGAAAAAACTCCTGCGAAGGCTGACGAGGTGTCCGATGGAAAGCAGGACTGAGGTCATCGTTGTCGAGACCGGCGATGAAGGCAGGAGACTGGACGCATTTCTTGCCTCAAGGCTGGGCACGGTATCCAGAAGCCATATCCAGAAACTGATAGAGGAGGGCATGGTGACCGTTGACGGCGCTGCCGCCAAGTGCGGGACAAAAGTTAAGGCCGGTATGACCATCGAGGTAACGGTGCCAGAACCGGAACCGCTTGAAGTAAAGGCCCAGGACATTCCGCTGGACATAGTTTTCGAAGACGACAACATCATCGTAATCAACAAACCAAAAAACCTGGTTGTACATCCCGCCGCAGGAAATAAGGAAGGCACCCTGGTCAACGCTCTGCTTCATCATTGCAGGGATTCCCTTTCGGACATAAACGGAGTTATCAGGCCGGGTATAGTCCACAGGATCGATAAGGACACCACGGGGCTGCTTGTGATAGCAAAAAGCAACGAAGCCCATCTTGGCTTGTCGGATCAATTGAAAAAGCACCTCATCAGGAGAACCTATGAAGCGATAGTAGACGGTGTTGTCAAAACAGATTCAGGAACCATTTCAGCGCCCATCGGGCGTCACCCGGTCAACAGGAAAAAGATGGCGGTGAACTATAAGAACGGGAAACCTGCGGTAACACATTACAAGGTTATTGAGAGATTCCCGACCCATACATGGCTGCAGTGCGAACTGGAAACAGGAAGGACACACCAGATACGAGTCCATATGGCTTCAATCGGACATCCTGTTACCGGTGACGAATTATACGGGAAAAAGTGTTCCCTTATGGATACCGGCGGACAGGTCCTTCATGCCAGATACCTGAGGCTGAAACACCCTGTCACCAACGAGGAAATGATATTCGAGGCGCCGCTTCCCGGGTATTTCACTGCCCTGCTTAATATTCTGAGAGATGTCCGTTCACGATTTTCCGGAAAATGAAGGAATATTGGTCATGGACATATTTTGAACAATATTATATAATTTTTTTACTACTTTGTGAGGTGATAAAATGTCCGTTCAAAATAAAACATTCAATGTAGAGGGGATTTCATCTGCCGAAGCTGCCGAACTGGTTAAAAGTTCCCTAATGGTGTTAAATGGTGTGTTTGATGTCATAGTGGATATAAACGCCAGACGCGTCGCTGTGGAGTATGATGACGAGAGGCTAAGTTACGAGATAATCAGGGAGACCATAGAGGATAAAGGCTTTAAAATAAAATGATACCGGTTATCGGAACAGCCGTGCCTGTCCAGGTCTGGACGGGTTTTTTATATTGATGCACTGTGATATACTGATGAAAAGGCGGTTAACGGAGGTGACATAATGCATTTGCTCGGCAATATTATCTGGATTGTCTGCGGCGGACTGGTAGCGGCAGTGCTGTGGTTCATAGCCGGGTTGATATGCTCCATAACATTTATCGGGATCCCGTTTGGCATACAATGTTTCAAGATTGCTTCCTTTATTCTTTCTCCTTTCGGACGGGATGTAGAGATAAAAGGATTCGGTTTTGGCGGTCTTGTAGGCAATATCATCTGGATAATGTTCCTGGGCTGGGAACTCTGCATAACCCATCTGGTTGCTGGTTTGATTTTATGCCTCACCATAGTGGGCATTCCTTTCGGGAAACAGCATTTCAAACTGGCTAAACTATCCCTGGTTCCGTTCGGATCGAGGATTTATACAAAGAGTTGGTTATAGAAGGTGTTAAAGTGATAGGTATAATGGGGGGAACTTTTAACCCTATACATTACGGCCATCTGATCATGTGCGAGGGTATCAGGGAAGAGTTCGGTCTCGAAAAAATATTGATCATACCTGCAAGGATTCCGCCTCATAAAACCGACATGGCTATAGCCGAAGCCTATGACAGGCTGAAAATGGTCAGGCTGGCTGTTGCGGACAACCCGTACTTTGAGGCCAGCGATATGGAATTAAGGCGGGAAGGCTCTTCATATACTGTAGATACTCTGACGGAACTGAGAAAGATATATGGCGAGCAGAAAAGACTGTTCCTGATCATGGGAGCGGATTCGCTTGTCCAGATCGAAACGTGGAAGAATTACGAGGATATATTCAGGCTTGCCGAAATAATAGTGGCTCCCAGGCCCGACACGCAGGAAAAATACCTTGAAAATACAATAATAAAACTTGTCAGCCAGTTCGGCGCAAGGATAATGAAGTATTCAGGCAAGGCACTGGACTTTTCGTCGACGGATATCAGGGAACGAGTCGCGAAAGGCTTATCGATAAAATACCTCGTCCCTCCTGCTGTCGAGGCTTATATATATAGAAACGGGCTTTACCAAAAAGATGACAGAAATATGGATGTCGGAAGCAGGAAATAGTTTATGAAGGAGCGCTTGCAGAGCTCCGGCACTAAAGACGATGGTGGCATAGATTTATGGAACTGAATACTATTATGGAAATACTTCAACATGAACTGGACAGCAAAAGATACCAGCATTCCGTAAATGTTATGGATGTTGCCGTGTCGCTTGCGGAACACTATGGGGCCGACGCCGAAAAAGCCCGCCTGGCCGGGATACTTCATGACTGCGGCAAAAACTTCAAGGGGGATGCAGCAAGGGAATACATCCGTAAAATAGGATATAAAGCCGACGAGATAGAGCTTATGCAGACCAAGCTCCTCCATGGCATAATTGGGGAGCACTTGGCAAGAACCGTTTATGGGGTCACCGATGAAGAAATCCTTGGAGCGATCAGGTGGCATACTACCGGAAAGGCTGGAATGAACCTTATTGAAAAAATAATATATGTTGCCGATTACATAGAACCGCTGCGTTCCTTTGACGGGGTTGAGGAGATGCGGAAAGCCGCTTATGAGGATTTGGACCGTTGCATTGTTCTGTGCGCGGACAGCACGATAAGGTTCATCCTGAACAAAGGAGCCCTGTTACACGATAAAACGGTTGAGACCCGTAACTACAGTATTATGCTTATTAGAAAAAGAGAATATGTTTCTTAGGGAGTGAGACCTTAATGGACTGGAGTCTTTTTCAGTTCGAACCGGGATTTATTCTGGTTGTTTTAGTCCGTTTACTTGCAGCGTGCATACTTGGAGGGGTCATCGGATTTGAGCGTGAATATTCGCGGAACCAGCCGGCAGGATTCAGGACGCATATCCTTGTGTGCCTGGGGTCTTGCCTGACAATGGTGATAGTCCATTTCCTGGTAACTGCTTACGCTGGAAAAATAAATATCGATCCAACCCGAATGGCAGGCCAGGTTGTCAGCGGCATAGGCTTTCTGGGAGCAGGCGCCATCCTTCGGCATGGCACATCTGTTAAGGGCATTACCACCGCGGCAAGCATATGGGCCGTGGCAGGCGTAGGCCTTGCCTGCGGTGTCGGATTTTATACAGGCGCTGCACTGGCTACCGTTCTTATCTGGGCTGTGCTGATGTACCTGAAAGGTATTGAAAACAAGTTCATGATGAAGAAAAAAACTAAATTTAAAATGGTCGAAGTTGAAGGAGAAGCGGGAAAACAGCTTATCGAACCGCTTAATAACCTGCTGAAGGAATACGGGCTTGCCATAAAAAGCATTGAGGTAAATGAGAATACCGGTACAGGCAGGCAAAGGATTCTCTTTTATATCGAATCGGGAAACAATGAGTTGGATTTGATTGACATATCGGCTAAAATATATGAGTTGGACGGAATACTTAAGGTGTCCCTGTAAAGGAGATGAAATGTTCAATTGACAAAGAAGAAAAGGATTTTAAGGGAGATCGCGGAATGGATATTCCTGATTATCGCCGCATTTTTGATAACTTCTGTGATCCAGAGCGAACTGTTTGCATTGACAGAGGTCAACATGGAATCCATGGTGGAAACCCTGGAGCCCGGTGATAAGCTTATAATGAGCAAGCTTGCATATACTTTCAGCGAGCCTGAGCGCGGCGACATTATAATCTTTTTGAGAAACGAGCCCGTAGGCGGGATCATCGGAAGAGCCTCCATCTTCATCAACGACATATCATTGAAGATGAGGAAACAGTTCAGAAGGAACAGGCTTATAAAGAGGGTTATCGGGATTCCCGGCGACACCATTGAGATACGGGACAATATCCTGTATGTAAACGGGGAACCCCAGAACGAGCCTTATGCAAGGATAGATCCAATGGAGAACAAAGTGCTTAATGGCGAGCTTGAAAAAACGGTCGTTTATCCTGGCGAACTGTTCGTGATGGGGGACAACCGGGGCCAAAGTCTGGACAGCAGGAATTTCGGGAAGATAGATATGTCCTGGGTCGAAGGGAAGGCTATTTTCAGGGTGATGCCATTCAGCAAATTCGGCTCGATTTACAGGTAAATACATCGGAATTTTTGGCAAGCTGCCTGAAAAGGCAGCTTTTTTTTTGAAGATTTATATAATTTTTTGATTGACAATCAAAATAAATAGTGCAATAATATGTACTGTTTGCATGTTTAGTAATAGTAAACTTTTTGTTATGTAAGTTTTTAGAAAAGTTTAATAACATTAAACTATTTACATTAATTGGGGGTATTTATGCAAATCGGGAACAAGCTGAAGCGATTAAGACTTATAAGCGGGATGACCCAGGAAGAAATAGCTGATCGCTGCGAATTGACGAAGGGATATATCTCCCAGCTTGAAAGGGATCTGACGTCACCATCCATCGCAACGCTGCAGGATATACTTGATTGCCTCGGCACCACCCTCCAGGAGTTTTTCAGTGAAGAAGCCGATGACGAACAGGTAGTATTCACCGAGTCCGACTTTTTTGTCAAGGAGTCGGCAGAAGAAGGATATGCCATCCACTGGATTGTACCCGATGCCAAGAAAAGACTGATGGAACCAATTATTGTTGAAATCAAGCCGAATTGCTCATTCGAAGAAGATCATCCGCACCAGGGCGAAGAATTCGGGATGGTTTTAAACGGAAGCGTGAACTTATACCTGGGCAAGGAACGATTCAGACTAAAAAAAGGTGACTGCTTCATGTTCAAGCCGAATAAGACCCATGTGATAAGGAATGCCGGGAAATCGGTAGCAAGAATATTATGGATATCAACACCACCAAGCTTTTAGCGGGAGACGATGGAAATGGGAAGGAATCTTATTGAAATCAAGAATTTGACAAAGCGTTTTGGCGACGTTACCGTAGTCAACAACATCAGCCTTGATATCAAGGAGAATGAGTTCGTTACCCTTCTTGGCCCCAGCGGATGCGGGAAAACGACTACTCTTCGCATGATCGGAGGCTTTGAGGAGCCTGACGAGGGACAGATCTTTTTCGAAGGGAAACTCCTCAACCCGATTCCGGCATACAAAAGAAATATAAACACGGTTTTCCAGCGCTATGCGCTTTTCACCCACATGAACGTGTTTGAGAACATAGCTTTTGGTCTTCGTATCAAGAAAATTCCGAAGAATGAAATTGAAAAACGCGTAAAAAGGATGCTCAAGCTTGTGGACCTCGAAGGATTCGAGGAAAGGTATGTCGACTCCCTGAGCGGCGGACAGCAGCAGCGCGTGGCAATTGCCCGCGCCCTTGTGAATGAACCCAAGGTGCTTCTCCTTGACGAACCGCTGGGAGCACTGGACCTGAAGCTCAGAAAAGAAATGCAGATCGAGCTTCTTGACATGCAGAGAAGCGTGGGCATTACGTTCATATATGTTACCCATGACCAGGAAGAAGCCCTGACCATGTCGGACACCATAGTCGTTATGAACAACGGGGTGATCCAGCAGGTAGGTACGCCGGAGGACATATACAATGAGCCAATAAACCGCTTTGTAGCTGATTTTATCGGTGAGAGCAATATTATAGAAGCTATAATGCCGGAAGACTGCAAGGTGGCTTTTGACAATGTGGTGCTGGACTGCGTCGACAAGGGCTTTGCCCCGAATGAACCGGTTGATATAGTTATACGGCCCGAGGACATCCGTATCGTCACCAACCCTGACGAGGGGATGATAAAGGGCACGGTCAGGTCCGTGGTATTCAAGGGTGTCCATTACGAAATGATCATTGAATCCGACGCCGGAAGAGAATACATGGTCCATCGCACCATAGCGTTCCCTGTCGGAAGTTACGTGGGCATGAACGTACAGCCTTTCGACATCCAGGTGATGAAAAGGGGTGATCCGCTTTGAAGAAGAGGGTTAGGATACTGGCATATCCATACGTGGTTTGGATGGCTATTTTCATAGTGGTGCCCCTGTTCCTGGTGCTCATTTACAGCTTGACCAGCGGGGATATACACGATATAAACAGCCTGCAGTTTTCTTTCGAGAGCTATCAGAAAGTAGCGGAGCCTTTATACCTGAAAGTGATAGGGGATTCGTTCCTGCTGGCGTTTATTTCCACTGTGATTTGCCTGATACTGGGCTATCCGGTGGCCATGATCATCGCAAACGCGAATCCAAAGTACAGGAGCCTCCTGCTTATGCTGTTCCTCGTGCCTATATGGATGAATTTCCTGCTCAGGACCTACGCATGGATGTCCATACTGTCACCAAACGGTATAATCAACAGGTTCCTTGCATTCCTCGGGCTTCCCAGGCTCGAAATAATGCCCGGGAACGTGGCGGTATTGCTTGGAATGGTATATAACTTCCTGCCATTCATGGTCCTTCCCATATACACAGTCCTGAGCAAGATAGACAAGCAGGTGCTCGAAGCCTCAAGTGACCTTGGGGGCAACCGGGTTGTCACATTTACGAGGATAATACTCCCATTGAGCATACCCGGAGTGGTATCGGGAATAACCATGGTATTTCTGCCAGCAGTGAGCACCTTTGTCATATCAGGACTGCTGGGCGGAGGCAAGACGCCGCTGATAGGAGACCTGATCGAACAGCAGTTCCTGTTCTCAAGAAACTGGCATTTCGGCTCGGCTCTGTCTATTATTCTCATGATAATGATTCTTATCTCGATGGCTATCATGTCCAGGATAGATAAGAACGGCCAGGAGGAAGGAGGAAAAGCGGGATGAGCAAAGCATTGAAAAGGATCTACATGGGAATTATCTATCTTTTCCTTTATGCTCCTATAATCGTGCTTATAGTGTTTTCTTTCAACAAGTCGAAATCAAGAGGCCAGTGGGGAGGTTTTACCCTGGACTGGTATGCTGAGCTTTTCCAGAGCCGCCAGATACGCGAAGCCCTTTATTTTACCCTGCTTATAGCGGTGCTTTCCACGATAATCTCGACCATTGTCGGCACCATCGCGGCT